>ERZ1026970.705-NODE-705-length-10964-cov-5.727564_pt1 | contig 10964 bp, 9 predicted proteins | sample MGYA00519563_ERZ1026970 | MGnify/ENA primary metagenome ERZ1026970 (study PRJEB26926, sample SAMN06164665) | human gut metagenome | biome: ENVO:00009003; feature: ENVO:2100002; material: ENVO:00002003 | host: Homo sapiens | place: USA | collected 2012 ... | reverse complement strand
TGCTCCGACATGATTCTGGGTGATCTCCAGTCCGACCGCAAGTCTGGCATTCCGCACGGGAGCAAATGCTCTCGCCTTGCGCCCACCGGTAGATTCAAAGGTGCCGACCTCCTGCACCAGTCCCATCGCCATCAGTTCTTTGACATTCTGCAATACGGTCGGCCAGCTGTTGTTGACTTTTGCCGCAAGCTCCGGCTGCGAGATTCGGTCGCAGGAAAAAATGCTGCGAATCGTTCGGATGCGGTTGATTTTTTTAACATCACGGTTATTTGCGCCGCTGCCGGTCATGGGCTCACTCACCTCCAAGAGCAGATTCAACATTTGAAAGAAGATTTATAAAGCTCTTTCTTATTATAGAGAATCTGGCGAGATTCTGCAAGGGAAACATTTACAAAAAAGCGTTAGCCGAAAAGAGCGAGTTGCTTATGGATAAGAAGCGATGCTACCAGCTTATGGCAAACCATAGGTCGGTGGGCACCGTGTTCTTTATAGGGACTTAATCTTCCAGCCTGCCGTGGTCGCATCCCAGCGAGAGATAGTGCTCCATCTCTCCTCCCAGCACAAGCTGTGCGTACTCCAGCGGCCTGTTGTACAGCAGCCACTCCAGTTCAGCCCGCTGTGTAGGGGTGTTGCCGTACTTGTCCTCGATGGCGACGCAGTCGATGGCAACGGCAGAGCCATCAGCGAATCGGGCTTCTACCCGGTTAGTGTCCATGTTGTAGCGGCAGGAAAGCAGTTTGTTCATAAGGAAACCTCCATGTTTTTCACATTTGCTTCTTCTGCGGTGGAAAGTTCCGGCTGTCCGTTGGCAAATACATAAAGCCACTTCTTGACGCAGCCCTTTGCAGTTCTACACTCATCCACCACACGCTCCAATTTTACGCTAGATGCGAACTTGTCGGGGCGAGGCCCCTCCATCTTGCTGCGCAAGACCGTTCTGTCGCTTAAAAGCCCCACTGGGGCTTTCATTGCTCCGCTCCGCTGCGCAAACGCGAACTTTTGAGAACGCGTTGTTTTCGGCAGCTTGCAAGAAAAAGCGATGGAAACTTTGGCAAAAAGAGAGAGGGCTGGACGGTGCCAGCCCTCTTGACAGGAGCAGATACGCAGATTTCTATTTTATGCCCGCACATCCTCCCGGCGTAAAAGCAGCCATGCCAGAAGGAACATCGTCCCCAGCCAGAAGATGCAGCTGAAGGCAAACAGCCCGTAGCTGCCAGCCAGAGCATCCGCACTTTTGTTGGAGTTCATACCGAGTTGCATCAGGGAATAGGGCCACAACAGCCCATGACCCTTGGAGCTGATAAAGATGCCGGTAATCCCGCCCAGCAGCCCCAGAAAAATGGGCACGGCAAAGCTGCGGATGACCATGGCCAGCACCAGCTGTGCGGCAATGACAGCCAACGCACCCAGCAGTCCCCGCAGTAAAAACAGCGGTAAGGTGACCGGCGGCAGCCCGGGCAGATGGGCAAATACCTTGCCGCAGAACACGAACAGTGCAAACACAAAACCGTGGGTCAGAAGCGCCAGCTTTGTCACCACCGCAAACTTTGCAGCAAACAGGTCCAGCGGCGGTACAGGGCTTGCCATGATCAGGTTCCAATTGTGCCCCAGATGTTCCAGCCGCCACAAGTAGGCAGCATAGGTGGCTACCATGGCAGGGAAGAAGAGCATGGAATAAAACAGGGTGTGCTGGGTCCACAGGCTATACCAGCCGTCGGTGAGGATCTCAAGATTTTGCAGATAATTGAAGGTGCCATATGTGGCCGAAAGAATGGGCAGCACAAAGAACATTGCCCAGATGGGGGATGCGTGAAGTTTGCGGTTCTCCGCAAGAATACAGCGTTTCAGCATGGTTTTATACCTCCTCGTCCTGTACCTTGCGCCACGCAAGGGCAAACAGCACAGCGCCCAGCGCAAGGGTGAAAGCCAGCAGCCCCCAGTTGAAGGGGCGGGTGCCGTAGGTGACGGTGTGGGTGGCCTTGTCCCAGTTCGCCACTTCGTAGGCGCTCAGAGGGATGTAGTACCCAAAGGGCACAAAATAACTGGCAAGCGGCGGCATAAAAGCAGAGAACAGACCCACCAGCGCCCCTACAATGCCCACGCAGAGCGCCGGCAGGGGATTGCCTACCCACAGCATCAGCAGAAATTCCCCAAAGAAGAGCATTGTGTCCACAGTCAGCGTGCAGACGAACAGATAAATCAGCTGCCCAGTGGGAAAGGCTTCGGTATAACCATGGACACGCCCCAGCACCGGAACACAGGCCAGCTCCAGCACCGTGACCAACAGCACCTCCAGCACCCCAAAGACCACCTTGCCTGCAAACAGGCTGCTGCGGCTCTGCAGGGTGTAGAGCAGCTTGGCGGTGTTGCCTTTGATCTCCATATCCCACAGCCGGGAGGCCAGCACTGCCATCATCACCGGCATCAGAATGGCTTCAATGACGGGCAGGCTGTAAAGCAGGGCGCTGTAACCGTTGGCAAGCTCCTCCGGGTCTGCCGGGGCAAGACCGCCCACCCATAGCACGACAATGCCGGGGATGAGCAGGCAGAGGGCAAGGTCGTGCCGACGGTGGGCTTTTTGCAGTTCTGCACGGAAAGCTGCCATCTTACGCCACCTCCCCGCTGGTCTGGGTCAGACTGAGGAAGATGTCCTCAAGGCTCTTTGTCTGGGCCGTCAGGCCAACCACACCCACGCCGCTTTCGGCAAGGGTGCAGACCAGTGCCGCCAATGCTTCGTCCGGCAGCGGGGGAAGCTGCAGGGTGTCCGGCTGATCTGCCGGTGCGGTGGCTTTTACTCCCTGCTGCTGCAGGACGGCTGCGGCTTTGGGTGCGTCCAGCACCCGCAGCAGAATGCCGCCCCGGCTGTGCTTTTGCAGCTGCTGCAAGGAGCCCTCGAACAGCAGCCTGCCGTGGTTCAGGATGCCCACCTGATCCACCATCTGCTCAATCTCGCCCAGCAGGTGGCTGGAGATCAGCACGGTGGCTCCGGTGGTCTGGGGCATGGAAGCGATCAGACTGCGCATCTCCTGAATGCCTGCCGGGTCCAGACCGTTGGTGGGTTCATCTAAAATCAGCAGTTTGGGGCTGCCCAGCAGCGCCATGGCAATGCCCAGCCGCTGCTTCATGCCAAGGGAATACTGCCCCACCTTCCGGTCAGCGTCTTTGGTCAGGTGCACGATCTCCAGCACCCGGCTGATGTCCTTCCGGTCCACGTCTTTCAAGTCAGCCACGATGGAAAGGTTTTCCCGGGCGGTCAGGTGCAGGTAACCGGAGGGGGATTCGATCAGGCTGCCGGTCTGCCGCAGCAGGGCAATGCGGTTTGCTTCGTTCAGGGTGTGCCCCAGCAGTTCCACACTGCCGCCGGTGGGGTGTACAAGCCCCAGCAGCATCTTCATGGTGGTGGATTTGCCCGCACCGTTGGGGCCTAAAAAGCCGTAAACACAGCCCTCCGGGACAGTCAGGTTCAAATGATCCACCACCGGACGGCCATGGTAGCTTTTGCAAAGGGCATGGGTCTCGATTACAGGTTTCATAAATGGTCTCCTTTCGCATTCATGGTTTTCGGAACGATGCCAGAATACACCCGCTGTCTTAAACTGACCGGAAGCGCAGCTTAATTTACCCTTAAATTTGCAGGTGTTTTCCGCTGCGGCGCAAAAAGTGTGGTATAGTAAAGGCGGGAAAGGAGAACTGCCCTTATGGATACCATTTATGATGCAAAGCTTCTCATTGTGGATGACAACGCCGAGCTGCTGGCACTGCTATGTGAGCAGCTGCGGGGCGCAGGATATGGCCATATCAGAACTGCCCAAAGCTGCGCCGCTGCCCGCGCCTGCTTTGCGGCAGAACAGCCGGAGCTGATGATCCTGGATATCAACCTGCCGGATGGGGACGGATTTTCGCTGTTCCGGGCGCTGCGGGCAAAAGCGGATGTCCCGGCATTGTTCCTCTCTGCACGGGACGCGGATGCCGACAGTCTGTTTGGGCTGGGTCTTGGCGCAGATGACTACCTGACCAAGCCTTTTCTGATGCAGGAACTGCTGCTGCGGGTGCAGCATATTTTGCAGCGGGCGTACCGGGCAGAACTGTCCCGTACAAAACCGGCACCTTTGCAGCTGGGGGAGCGGTACGTAGACCTGAATGATGCCATTGTTACCCTGCCAGAGGGCAAAACACTGGCGCTGACTGCTACCGAGCTGGCGCTGCTGCGGAAATTGGCAGAGAACCGGGGACACATCGTTACCTACGATGCCCTTTGTGCGGCGGTCTGGGGCGCAGATTACTATGGCTACGAGAACAGTCTGGGTGTACATATCCGGCATCTGCGGGAGAAGCTGGAAGCCGAACCCGGTGCGCCGCAGTTTCTGCGGACGGTGCGGGGCATTGGCTATAAGCTGACAAAGGGGGAAGAAGCATGAAAACCTTTGTGCGTCTGATCCGGCGGTATGTGCTGGCGGCGGTGGGCATTGTTCTGCTGCTGTTGTTTTCCGGTGTTGCAATGCTGGGCTGGCTGGGTTGGCAGGAGGGCTGCCGCCTGCCGCAGCGGGAGTATTCATCCAGCGAGATTGCGGATTCCATGGTGGAGACCGCCGAAGGGCTTGCCTTTGGGGCAGAACGCACCCCGCAGGAGTGGATGAATGGCTACGAGTGGGCGATGGTGCTGGACGATGTGGGAAACATCCGCTGGAGCTACGGCCTGCCGCAGGAACTGAACCATGCCTACACTCCCGGCGATATCGCCAAATTTGCCCGCTGGTATCTGGCGGATTACCCGGTGTTCTGCTGGACAGAACCTTACGGACTGTTCGTCATCGGGCTGCCAAAGGGGAGCCTGTGGAAGTACAGCATTTACAGCTCACCGGACTTTGCCCTGAGCATGGTGCGGGTGCTCCCGGCAGCAGCGCTGGGAATGCTGCTGCTGGGTCTGGTTCTCTGCTTCTGGTTGAGCTGGCGGGGGGCAAAGCGGCTGGAGACCGTGGCAAACGGTCTGGATGCTCTGGCGCAGGGGCAGACCGTCCGGCTGCCTACGGATGGTTTTGCCGGGGAACTGGCAGAAAAGCTGAACCAAACCGGGGCGCAGCTGCAAGCCAAAAATGAGATGCTTTCCCGGCGGGACAACGCCCGCACCCAGTGGATCGCAGGGGTCAGCCATGACGTGCGCACCCCGCTGGCGCTGATCTTAGGCTGGGCGGAGCAGCTGGAACGGGATGCACTTTTGCCGGACAGCTCCCGGCAGAAAGCGGCCGGCATCCGCACCCAGTGCGAAAAGCTGCGCACCCTCATTGATGACCTGAACCTGACCAGTAAGCTGGAATACGGTGCCCAACCCCTGCGCCGGAAAGGCCTCCGGGCAGGGCCGCTGTTCCGTCAGCTGGTGGCGCAGTTCTGCGAAAGCCCGCTGGCAGAGCGCTGCGGGATCACACTGGAACAGGAAGAACCAGCAGAGCAGACAGTGCTTTCGGCGGATGAGGCGCTGATGGCGCGGCTGCTGGAAAACCTGCTGAACAACAGCGTCCGGCATAACCCGAAGCCGGTGAACATTACCGTGCACACCCGGCGGGTGGGGGAGCACTTCTGCCTGACCGTGGCAGATGACGGCATCGGCTATCCGGCTGCCGTTCTGGCAGCGCTGAACGCTGTGGAGCCTGCCGAAAATGCGCCCCATATCCTTGGCCTGTATGTAGTGCAGCAGATCGCCGCCGCCCATGGCGGCACGGCAGTGTTCGGGCAGAACACCCCCTGCGGGGCAAAAACAACGGTCTGGCTGTCGGTAAAATAAAAAATGTGAACCTTTTAGGTGTTTCCACCCAGAAAAGTCTACATAGAAAGAGCTGCTTTGGATTTATAAGAGATCGCAGTTGTCCAAATCTCTGCCATGAATCGTAGTTGTTGATGTACATTTGATGCGTGGTCTAAACAGGCAAGATTGCAGCTGCCGTTTTGGGCTCGAACCCGACCGTTTTCCCGGCTTTGAATAAAAATCCGATACCTGATCCAGCGCAACTGGTTGACCTTGCCAAGCAGATCGCCTGGTGCTGGCATTCTGTCTGATCACCTGATTCGTTAACTTCATCAACCGCGTGTGAGCGGCGGTTGCGGGCCTGCTGGTGCCGGACTTTATCTATAACATCGGAACCACGATGCTCAACGGTGACATTTTGATGCTGATCTTCTTCTTTGTCAACAAAATCATCTTCCCGGAGAGGGAAGCAAAAAAGTATAGGAATAATTTTCGGTATTGTGTGCAAAAGCCCTCTGCTGTAAGGCGGGGGCCTTTTTGTATGCAGGTATAGCAAAGCGGGCGGCCAAATGGGCACACATTTTGGCTGAAACGACTGTTTTGTGCAAAAAGCCTTTGCAGCGTTTGCGCTTTTGGAGACAGTATGCTATAATAACCTATAATGTGTGTAGTATACCCTGCATACAATACTGATAACGCTGCCGCACAGGCAGCCAAAAAACAAAAGAAAGAGTTGATGGTTCTCCAATGGACGATGGCAGTAGTATATTTATGATCACCGCACTGATCGTTTTGATCATGTTGTCGGCCTTTTTTTCGGCATCGGAAACAGCATATTCCTCGCTGAACATGATCCGCTTAAAAAGCCGCGCGGAGGATGGCGATAAGCAGGCAGCCAAGGTTCTGGCCCTGGCTGAACGGTATGACAGCCTGCTGAGCACCATTCTGATCGGCAACAACATTGTAAACATCGGTGCGTCTTCGCTTGCAACGGTGCTGTTCAGCCGGTTGTTGGGCAATGCTTACGGTCCCACGGCTTCCACCATTGTCATGACCTTACTGGTTTTGACGTTTGGCGAAATCACCCCCAAAAGCATGGCGAAGGAAATGCCGGAATCCATTGCAATGGCCTTTGCGCCGGCGCTTGGTGCCCTTGTGGCGGTATTTGGGCCGCTGAACTTTATTTTTGGCAAATGGAAAAGCTTTTTGGCCGGCCGCTTTTATACCGACGAAAAGGACACCATTACCGAAGGTGAGTTGGTAACCATGGTGAGCGAAGCCGAAAAAGACGGTGAGCTGACCAACCGCGAAAGCGAGCTGATCCGCAGCGCCATTGAATTTGACGATGTGGAAGCCCAGGACGTTCTGACCCCGCGTGTGGATGTGATCGCCGTGGCGGATGATACCCCCATGGACGAAGTGACCGAAACTTTTGCCGACAGCGGCTATTCCCGCCTGCCGGTATACCACGAAACCATTGATAACATCATTGGCGTGGTACATGAAAAAGACTGTTTTGCCGCCATGCGCAAGGGCGATGAAGATGTCAAGCTGGAAAGCCTGATCGGCCCCACGCTGTACACAACCAGCGTGACCCCCATCTCCGCTTTGCTGCGCACTTTGCGGGAAAGCAAGCACCATATGGCAGTTGTGGTGGATGAATACGGCGGCACTGCGGGCATCATCACGCTGGAGGATATCCTGGAAGAGCTGGTTGGCGAGATCTGGGATGAACATGATGAAGTGGTGGAGGATATTCGCCAGCAGAGCGATGGCAGCTGGCTGATTGCCGGCGGTGCCAGCGTGGACGATGTGGCCGAGGAGCTGGATATCCGCGATAAAGAGGAAATCGACGCGGTGGCCATCGGCGGCCTGGTGCAGGAAAAGCTCAGCCGCCTGCCCAAAGTGGGTGACCATTTTGTGTGGGGCAGCTTTGACGGTACCGTGACCCGTGCCACCAACCGCCGCGTGCAGGAAGTACGCCTGGTAAGCCGCCCGCCGGAGCCGGAAACCAAAAAGCCGGACCGCCGCGACCGCGACAAAGACTGAGAACGCGATAAATAATGCAACAGAGAACCTGGGAAGAACAAACTTCCCAGGTTCTTTTTTGTGGATTTTCGAGGCGGGTTCTGGTATGATGGAGATAGGAGTTAGTCAAAAATAACGCAGTGGTCTGAGGAGGGAACGTTTATATGGAAGTACAGGAATTTGGCAAACAAAACAGCCGCAAAATTATGCTGCTGCCCGGCAACATGATGAGCTGGCGCCAGTTTGAAGCGGTGATTCCGCTGCTGGAAAAGCAGTACCATGTGATCGCCGTCAGCACGGACGGCTATGATGATACCGGCAAAACTACCTTTACCACGGCGGAAGCAATGGCCGAAAAGCTGGAACAGTATATCAAAGAAGAACAGGATGGTGCCATCGACCTGGTGCTTGGCGAATCCATGGGCGGCGCAACGGCAGGTATGCTGTTCCACCGGCAAAAAGTTAAGGTAGGCGCTATGATTTTGAGCGGCCCGCAGTACATGAACCTTGGTATGTTCAGCTGGGTGCTGACCGCCATTGTGCCGCGCAGCCAGTATAACCTGACAAAGAAGATTCAGTCTGTGGATAAGCTGCCGTGGATGCTGCGGCTGTATACCCGCGGGGACGACCAAAAGCTGCTGAACCAGTTCCAATATGTGGCAAAAAATATCTCGCTTGCTACATTGGAAAATGCCACCAAGGAAGCCCTGCGCCTGTACCCCGTGATCGACACTTTTGCCCCTGACCCGGAAGCAAAGGTGGCCATCTGGTACGGTTCCAACGAGCCGAACATGAAAAAAGCGATGCAGAAATTAAAACGCGCCTACCCCAACGCGCAGGACCACCCCTTTGTCGGGTACGGCCACGGCGACATCATTGGCCACCCGGATGTGATGGCAAGGGACATCATCGCCTTTATGAAAAGCTGACGTTCGGCGAGGGATCCGGCACGGCGCATTGCAACCCATTGACGCGGTAGGAAATGGTGGTATAATTAAATTTCAGGCAACGAAACAGGGGGATTTGCGCATGATATATCTGGATTATTCGGCCAACACGCCGGTGGACCCCCGTGTGCTGGAAGTATACTGCCGCACCGAGCAGAATTTTATCGGCAACCCCAATTCCACCCACTGCGCCGGGCAGGCCGCCCGACAGGAGATGAACCGTGTGACCGGCCTGATTGCGGCACAGCTGGGGGTGCTGCCGGAGGAAATCATTTATACATCCGGCGCAACGGAAGCCAATAACCTTGCCTTAAAAGGCATGGGCCGCGCGGCCCGGCATGTGGGGCGGCATATCATCTCCACCCCGCTGGAGCATTCCAGCGTGGGGGCAACATTGACGGCCTTGCAGCAGCAGGGGTACGAGATCGATCTGCTGAATATTGGCCGGGATGGCAGAATTGACCTGGAACAGCTGGAAGAGCTGTTGCGCAAGGATACCGTACTGGTTTCCATCTGCGGGGTGGACAGTGAACTGGGCACCGTGCAGCCGGTGCGGGAGATCGCCGCGCTGGTGCACCGCTGCCCCAACTGCCGCCTGCATGTGGATGCCACCCAGGCCGTGGGTAAAACGGCCCTCTGGCTGGACTGCGTGGATACCATGAGCTTTACCGCCCACAAGTTTTACGGCCCCAACGGCATTGGCGTGCTGTACAAGCGCAAAGGGCTGGTGATCGAACCTCAGATGAACGGCGGGGCCAGCACTACCATTTACCGCAGCGGCACCCCCACCCTGGGCCTTGCCGCGGCTTTGCAGGCGGCGCTGGCCCTTGCGCTGGATGAACAGCCCCAGCGCTGCGCCCATGTGCAGGCGCTGCACGATACCCTGTGCGCAGAGCTGCAAAAGCGCCCCGGCGTGCGCATCAACAGCCCGGCGGGTGCGGTGCCGCACATTGTAAACGTGAGCGTGGCGGGCATCAAGGCCGGGGTGTTCCAGCAGGCGTTGAGCGGGCAGGGGGTATGCGTGTCCGTCAAATCGGCCTGCTCCACTGACGGCACACCGTCCAAGGCGGTGTTTGCCGTTAGCCGGGACCGCAAAAATGCGCTGAGCTCATGGCGCATCAGCCTGAGCCACCTGACCACCGAAGAGGAACTGAACGGATTTTTGGCGGCGTTTGACCGCTGCCTGAAGGATTTGCAAAAGGAGAAATGACCATTGGAACGCCAGATGGAACCCTGTCAGCTGATTGAACGCAGCATTATCAAAAAATACCGCAAAGAGTTGTGGACCCCTTTTATTGTGGCGGTCAAGCGCTATGAACTGGTGCAGGCGGGAGATAAAATTGCCGTGTGCATTTCCGGCGGCAAGGACAGCATGCTGATGGCTAAACTGATGCAGGAGCTGCAGCGCCACAGCGATGTGCCCTTTGAGTTGGTGTTTTTGGTGATGGACCCCGGCTATAATGAGATCAACCGCCAGAAGATCGAAAGCAACGCCGCACTGCTGAATATCCCCATCACAATTTTTGAGACGGATGTGTTTGCGGTCGCCAACAACAGCGATAAATCCCCCTGTTACCTGTGCGCCCGCATGCGCCGCGGCTACCTGTACAAGAAGGCTCAGGAGCTGGGCTGCAACAAAATTGCACTGGGGCACCATTTTAATGATGTGATCGAAACAACCGTGATGAGCATGTTCTATGGCTCCCAGCTGCAGGCTATGCCGCCCAAGCTGCACAGCACCAACTTTCCCGGCATGGTGCTGATCCGTCCGCTGTACTGCGTGCGGGAGGAAGATATCATTGCCTGGAAACGCTATAACGACCTGGAATTCATCCAGTGCGCCTGCCGCTTTACCGAAAACTGCACCACCTGCGACAACGGCGGCGGTGGCTCCAAGCGGCAGGAAGTCAAGGTGCTGCTGCGCCGCCTAAAGCGGGATAACCCCAACATTGAGAACAGCATTTTCCGCAGCATCCACGGCGTTGCGCTGGATACCATGCCCGGCTACAAGACCGAAGGGCAGGAACATAGCTTTTTGGAGCGCTTTGACCGCGTGGAAGCGGAGCTGCAAAAAGAGTTAAAAGAAAAGCAGAAGCAGGAAGCAGATAAAACCGAATAAAAGCAAAACACATCCCCCGGCGGGTCGCCCAATACGGCGCTGCCGAGGGATGTGCTTGTTTATAAAGATATAAAATCAGGGCAATACCGCATAATTCTAAGTGCCGATACGGCGAGCGAGGTGCGGCAGA
>ERZ1026970.702-NODE-702-length-10978-cov-4.922457_pt1 | contig 10978 bp, 10 predicted proteins | sample MGYA00519563_ERZ1026970 | MGnify/ENA primary metagenome ERZ1026970 (study PRJEB26926, sample SAMN06164665) | human gut metagenome | biome: ENVO:00009003; feature: ENVO:2100002; material: ENVO:00002003 | host: Homo sapiens | place: USA | collected 2012 ... | reverse complement strand
TTTCTAATAAAATCTTTATTTCATAGAAACTATTCTTCCACTATCTCGTTAGCCCTTAACAATATTTTCTTTTTAACCTTTTCGCTTTAGGTAATATTATTATATCTAATTATTTATATTTCGTCAAACGTAAAAAAAATAGGGTACTAGAAATTAATCTAGTACCCTAAAATTATTTCTGAACCAATGTCAGAAGTGGGTAAATGCCAAACTCGGCATTGGCTGGTCTTGCGTGAATTGTTCTTTTATCAATATCATAATATCCGTAATAATTCATACTCGAATATGATGATAGCCACATTCCAGAGGTAGTATCATAACCCAAGCCTGTTAAAGCTGTAGTAATTGGCTTGTTTGCAAAGTATGGCAACTGTGACTCCATGCCTGAATTGTCATAACAACCCGATGTAACATAATGTCCGAAAATCTCAGGTTCACTCGGTAATCTAAGCGAATAGGAGGTATAGCTATCACTATAGCCATAGTTTTCCACACTTCTTCCACCACCATTGACATAAGTGTAACTTGTGGCTGATTTGTTAATCATAAGTGGTAATGGGTCTGAAAACTCAGCAAGATTATTTCCAAAAATATTTTTAAAATGCGCAGTATAAACAGGCATAACCTTTTGCTGAATGAATGTTTGAGAGTATGCGTGAACATCACCTAAACCTGTAGCGTTATCAATAACATTTGTTCCTATTGGTGAACCAAAAGGCATAAATGTATATGACCGTTTTCCACTTGAGGCTTTTGTAGTCCTAAGAAAATCCACAGCTACACATACAAAATAAGTATCATACTCTACCGTTTTTGTACTTTCTTCACCATTGACGATACAAGGAACATTTTCAATAGTTCCTTTTAATTTCAATTCTGTACCAAGACCCAATTCGGAAATATCGCCACGATTTATTTGACCGAGAAGCCCATCTATATTATCTGAATTATTACAATTCCATGTGCCACCTGCGGTATGAGCATTACGATTTAATTTCTCCATGCGAACACAACTTCCACTCAGAATAGATATTTCATCTGTGTTTCTTTTAACAGAGGTAGTCAAATTTTCTATTTGGCTTGTAATATCTGCCGTACCGTCATTGTTCATAAGCTCCGTTTGGTTTGCCAGTGAACTAAGCTTGTTATCAGTTTTGTTGTATATACTTACGCTCATTTGGTCTTTTCACCACCCTCGTTATCCTCGCTTTCATACTTCTCCCCAGTGATTTCCTCATACTGCTCAGGGGTTATCTTCCCCCTGTCGGCAAAGTCTTTGACCTGCTCAGCGGTGTACAGCCCTAAATCGTACAAACGTTTGACTTTCCTATACATTGTCATTGTCCTCCTCAATCAGTGTGTCGGTCATCAGCGCAGTATATAGCACTTGTGCTTCTAACTCGTCCACTTTTGTGGCTTTTTTCGGCTGAAAATCATCAGGGGTCAACCCTAGTTTTTCAGCCATTTTCTTTTGCAAATCTGTCATGTTGTACCTCCTACTTCACTCAGTTTCACGATATACTCTTCTTCTGACGGCACTGGTATGCGATAGCTGTCGCCATTGCTGTTTTGGAACGTCACTGAACCGCCTGCTTCAACCTCGATATTTCGCAGGAAGTCGTCTGGTATTAACGATGAAATATCGGTTACGATTGGAGTTGCCAATTCGTAGTATAGGATAACGCCTGACAATTTCTTACTCACATCTGCTGATGTTGTAACGTCAGTGACGTAAACCTCAAAATAGCCTCCGCCACTATGACACCACTGTGTTTCATTGCCAGTGTCTCCTTTTAACACATATGTTCTTTTATTGCATATTGCATTGCTATCTGATAATCCTTTCGGAATTTTAGTGTTATACCACCAATTATTTCCGTCTAAAAGCCACTCTAGCGTCCCCAAATCAACACTTTGTACGCACTGAACGTATCGTTTATTTTCATAGTCCACATAGTTTCGTGCCGTTCCAGCACTCCACCCGTAACCGTCTAAATTTTGGATTGCTTGTGGGATTGTGTATGATATAGGAGTATAGTACGGAGTATATGCAGTTGCAGTGCTTCCTTCATCTAGTTGGAAATTCTCGAAAATACCACTCATGCCACTTAATCGAAGCTCTATATACTGCCTATCATCAACTTTAGTATATTCAAGTGTGAAAGAAACTCTTTTCTTAACATTTAATTCACTTATGTTGATAGCGTCTTCTGGAAATCTTCCATTCACTAAAATCTGTAAAACAGGATTTTGAATAAGCATTTTTGTAGTAGTAAAGTCAAACGAAAATGTATATCTTTTTGACTGTTCCATGCCTTTTATACCTACGCAGAACCACCCGTTATTCGAATGTGCGATAACGCTTTCGGGGGCTTGTGACTGTGTTACAACAATTTTATTAGTTGGTTCAATTGTAGAAATTGTTGTTCCGTAACTATTGTTGAGTTTTCGCTCGCCATTTACGTTTAAGATTGCTATGCAGGAAAAGCCGTAACAGTCGAATAGGTTTTTACCTTGTTCTACCACGTTGTTAACGCTCATACTCATCAATTCGCCTTCGTTGTAAGGGTAATAACCGTTAGGGAACATTGATTCGAATTCCTCAACAGTTGTGGGTTCGTTGCCTGATCCGAACATGAGGGTGAGGTCATATAACTGCAATGTAAATCCGTATGTGCCTGCGGTTGCGCCTGCAAATGCACGATAATACAGGGCACCATTTTTAACGCTAGGTTGCAGGGAGTATATTCCCTTTTCAGTGGAATGTTCTGACTCGTATCCGTTTGAGATATTGCTATTGTTAGCACCGAAACGCACTACAACATTTGCAGTTGGGTTGCTTGCGTCTTTTACGCATTTTCCCAATACCTTATGACCATGTGCGCTAATTATATTTGACGTGTCAGCTTCGATACGGCTAATCCATTTATCCTCGGTAACATCTTCGTCAATCGTTACTGTAACATGAATTATGCTGTCTGATATCAACTGATTCCACACGATAGACTTACCACCCACAGACTTCACCGACATCAGCTTACCACCCGTAGGCACAGTTTTCTGATATGCCGTTTCACTATCGGTTTCAAATTTATGCGTCACACCCTGACCAATGTCGTACAGTGCATTTACACGTCTTGTCAGTTCCTTGTCTGTCTGCTTCACACGTCCTATCTCAGCCGTGTTTTCAGCGATTTTCCCGACAGCCGTCACGTAATCATCTGGCAGACTATCAGCTATGGATTGTGCTGTCTGCACAGCGGTTTCAGCGGCTTTGCGGTCTGTGGCGACCTGTGCGGCTATCTTTTCCATTTCCGCCTTATCGTATAAAATCACCGTTTTATCATCAGTGATATATACAATTGTGCCGTCTTTTATAGTGGATTTATCAACGGCTTCCCACTCGGCTTTTGTGCCAATCCACTTTTCGCTTTCAACCTTGTTGCCTAATTCAGTGACAGACTTTTTAGCATTAGCCGCCATACCTCTAGCAATAATATCTGTAGCCATAAATCCACCTCCTTAATATGTTATAGTTCCCCAAATTTTGTTTACACCCTTGACATTTTTAACAGTTACACTATAGTAACCACTAACATCTCCTGCATAAACATTTTCTGTTGTAATCGTATCAACTGTTGAGAAGTCGCTCAGATCAACCATCATAAGCACTTCCTCTGCACCATTCTGAGTCAGTTTTCCTACAACCTGAAAACTACCAGTTCCCGAAGCCTGTACTTTAAAATCAGCACCAATGCCAACTTTCAGCTCAAAAGCTTTTCCGTTTTCATACAGGTTTCCGTTTGTAGCACAATACGCCATAGTTCATCTTCCTTTCGTATAAATAAAATATAACAAGGGCGAAGCTGTATTACCTCGCCCTTTAACAACGATATTACTTAATAGCACTTGCAAGCTTCTTGATAAACTTCTCACCTGCAATGCTAGTCTGCTTATAACCCCACTTTTTCAGCAAAGCATTAACAGCCTTTTCAGTACCCTCACCAAAAATACCGTTTTCGTCAAGTGAGACGTTGTGAAGTTTTCTTGCCTTAGCTATGATGAGCATTTCTTTCAGAGCTAGAACGCCACTGGTCTTATCACCCTTTTTATAGCCAGACTTTTCAAGTGTTGGTAGCTTCTTTGTCTTAGTATATCCGTTCAGGTTTGCCGATTTTATTTTCGTGGGAAAATCTGTGTAGCAATAATCTACGTCAACACTAACCGCAATTCCGTCTATCTTGCCAATGCTAGAATACTGCCATATATCATGTTTATCATTGTAATTGCATTTGCTGTTATACTCGGCAATCCAAAGTGTATATCTCTTTGCTACATCAGAAGAGATATAATTCTGCAAAGGAGAACGACTCATATAAAGTCCAGCATAGTAGCCTGCCTTTTCGATCTCGCCACAAAATGCCTTTACGATAGAATCGCAAAATGCCTTACCTTTATTAAACTGTGAACGCTCCTCTAAATCAAAATAAATAGGGTACTCAAACTTTTTGCCTTTGATTACCTTGAGACAAGCCTTTGCCTCTTGCTTTGCTGCTTCTACTGATTGTGCATATGAATACCAATAAACACCACATGGAATATTGTTATTCTTACAACCTTTATAATTCTTTTCAAATGTTCTGTCAATCTGATTTGGATATGTGATAGCATCACCGTAGCCAGCTCTCAGTATGGCAAAGCTTACATTTCCTTTTACTTTAGCCCAATTAATATTGCCCTGATGTTCAGAAACGTCTATGCCCTTAATAGTCATATGTATACTTCCTTTCCAATTAATCTTCCTTTACAGGCAGTTTATTTAATTCGTCCACACAGTTATGTACAAAACTATTGCCACCAATAGACGAATAGCTTTCGTATAGCCTTGCGAGATTTTCCTTTTCATATAATGAAATACTATTTTCTTTCATTCTTGAATTGTAAATCACTAAAATCGAATTTCTTAACGTAGCTTGCAAAGCCAAACTTTGTTTTTGTAACTCAGTTTCCATGCTTTGGTTCTGTTCTACCTGTCTTTCCACTAATGCTGTTAATTTATCTATTTTTTTATTTAGATTATCTTTGCCACTTGTTTTTGAAATCCACTCTACAAATCTATTCCTGATTGGTTTAACAATAATTGTTATCAGTGCCAAAATGGTTGTAATACTTCCACAGTAGGTAGCAATTTCCTTAACCGTGCTCATAATTACTCACCGCCATTCTTAACCTCGTCAATAAAATCTGTGAGTGATTTATAATTCATATCCTTAACAGCACTTTCAAGCAAGATGACAAGCTCTACATCGGAAATCTTAATACCCTTTTCTTCAAGCAGGGCAAGCATGGTTTCTTTAGCCTTTTCAAGCTTTTCTGTGCCGTGAACGTCTTTATAAATCTGTTCTATGTACTTAACCGTTGTAGCCGCCACATCTTTCTTAATGCTGTCATTTGCGATTTTTGTATACTTCGATTTTACAAAACCGACAATAGCCGTCATAACCGCTGTTAAAATTACAGGCAAATACTCTGTAATCATCTGAGTAATAATCTCTTTCATAACTTTTCCTCCAATAATAAAAGAGGGTTGTTAGCCCTCTTTCTATTTAAGTATTATTTTTATATGTGTTTCATCAATACGTTTGATAACCCTATAACCACTATCTGACTTGGTTGCCACGCCATTCACACTAGCCGTACAATATCCGTTGACCTCGCACGTTCCGTCATCTTGAACTACTAACTGTCCTAACAAGCCAACTTTGCTATACTCTTTTCTAGCCCCACGAGGAACATATTCAAGCGTATCGTTATAGTTTTTACTGACTATAGGATTGTGTGACTCATCATAAATCAACCGTCCATAAACATCTGTTTTATACTTATCATGCCAATCTAATTCAGCAGAGTTACCAACAATAGACGGATTAGCTGATATGACGCCGAGTATATAATCGTCTTTATTTGCAAGCTTGATTTTATCACCGTCAAGCGTAACGAATAATCCGATCCTATCTTGATTGTCAACATTTCCGTCAAGCCATTCAAAATATTCGGCATAGTCAGCACCAACAGTTTTGTACGCACCGCCAGCATAAACATTGCCTAAAAAGTCCACTTGCATTGCAGAATTTTGAGTTAGAGTACCATCTTCTTCATGACCGTTTCCTATATTAAATAGTATACTTGCATTTTCCGAGCTTTCATAAGTTGATTTTGCATTGATACCTATAACGGTTTGGTAATCTGCCGTGGCGCTATTCCATGTACCTGCGACAAGACATCCATCATAATTAAGAACATCATTTTGCTCTCCAAACACGGCGTTATATTTTGCCATTTGGTCTTTAGTTTTGTCACCCTTAACAATATTGTATATACCAACTACAATACTATCAGCTACACCCTCTAGTATATTATCTATGCCACTAACATATGTATTACGAGAATTGGAAATAGTATTTTTTGTACCGCTACACTCAACCGCCACACTATATTCAGACGTATTCCACGTACCACTGATGTGATTAGAAATACCACCAACGCTAGTATTATTAAAACCTGTTAAGGAATTTAAACTGCTATTTTCACGAAGATAGGGTATATTGCGAGTTTTCATTTCTGAAAAATCAATATAATTATTGCTGTCATAACTATATTCGTAGCAGTGGTTTGCTTGACCTTCAACATGGTTATAATCACCATGAGCAATATTTTCGAGATAAATAGTAATCTTTTTTGTTCCATCAGGGGTTATAGTATACCAATAAGAATTGCCATAATAATTAAACTTTTCCGAAATGTGATGATGACCATTACTATCAACGTATTCAACAAATCGTCCTACACTAGAATTTTGACTTCCTAGAGGTATGGGTTTGCCATTCCTAATAGCAATGTAGCCAGCGTTTATACCGCCACCACGGAAATAGATCCACACACTGTCTCCCATGCTTAAAATCTCACCTGATTTATTCAGAAAAGATTTTTCAGCACCATTATACTCTAATAGCGAAACAATGGCTGTACAATTTGTAGAGTCGTAGCTTTTAACCGTTCCATAGGTGTAACCAAGTGTTTTTTTATTATCTTGACTTTCCTTAATCAGCTTATTCATTTTAGACATTCTGTACACCGCCTTTACGAATAATCGGCTAAAACCATTTTGCAGTTACCTACATATTTAACACCATTCATTGTGAATTTTACAACAGTTCCGTCAGCAGGAAACACACTGTCTTGTCCCATATAAACATAGAATATTCCGTCAGTTTTAGCAGCGTATTGTCCCTCAACTGTGCTATTCAATGGTATATTAAAATCAACTTGTGGTACAAGGTTCGTACCGCCATTGTGCAAACTTTGACTAAACATATTATACAAACTTGCCATTTTACTTCCTTGATGTCCTGAATTTGAAGTAGGGGTAAAGAAACCTGTTATCTCTGTATCATCGGACAGCTTTCTCATCTTTGCAATAGCCCCACCTAATACATAGTCATTATCTCCACTTTTAAACAAAATCAACATTCCCCGACTTGTAGTATACAACATGACACTATCAAACTTGCTATAGGTAAAGCTGACATAATCAGCATATGGTGACGTTTGGGAAGAGTCATATTCACCACACCCAGCCCAATAACGTGACTTTGCAGGGTCAAACATTATTCTAAAGTACGTTGTACCATCAATCCAAAATGTCAAAGTGTTATAATCGGTGGACTCACTATCAGGATAATTTGTTTCAATTTTACTCCAAGCCCACTTATCTTCAAAAAATGTTTTTAAATCTGCAAACACAGTTTCAGAAGAAGTTTGATTTGGAGTACAAGTATAAGTATTTATCATCAGTTATCACCATCCAATTCTGCATTACCGCTTATTCCAATAGCTCCACGAGCGTTAGTATTTGTTTCGTTCATATCAACATAATTGATATTATGTTCTATACAGTATTTTACAATAGGCAAACAATTTGCGTTTGTAGTATCTGTTATACCATTTCCATACGTGAAAATAGTTCCGACTTGTACATTATCAAGGGTACTAAAATCGGTCATAGTTAAATTATTATATTTCCCAGTTTCTGTGTTAAAAGAAGTATGGAGAATAATTTGACCTACGCTTTGACATTTGATTGAGTCGTTAGCTAAAATGCAACCATTTGGAATAGAAATGCTGTTTACAAAGGCAATCTGAATAGCATTGCTCATGATTTCCGTTGTACCATTTGTTACCACAATATCTGATTTACTCATTGGAACACGGCAGAGTTTATTCCCTTGGCAGAGGTTATTATCAACGACTTTAAAAGTAGTATTAGAACTATCCACAGTAAACTTGTTTAATTTAGGACAATTATTAAACCCTGTAAAGCTAGTCAAAGAAGCCCCAATAACAACCGTTGTTAATGCAGAACAATTGTTCACGCCCGATACAGACAAAGCCATATTTGGAATATAAAATGTTGTAATAGCATTACTATTTAAACCACCAATTTCTTTTACTTTTCCGTCACTCATGAATGACAAATTTTTCAATTTAGGGCAGTTATTAAATCCGTTTACTATTTCGCAAGAACTTTCAATTCTTAGAGTTGTCAGATTAGGCATATCGTTACAACCCTCAACGTCAACCACATAGCCTGTAGTCGCTGAAGTTAATGATGTTAAATTATTCATACAGTTCTCAGGTATAGTTTTTAAACTTGTACTATTTGTCATTGGCAATTTTGCCATATTAGACATATTGCAAAACGATCCGTTTTCAAGCGTGATACCATTGCTGTCGGTCACATTGCCATAAATTACAACATTAATCATATTACCACTATAGCCATTAAAAGCGTTTTTAGGTATTTTGGTAGTACAATTACCCGATTGAAAGTCCAAACTTAGATTTATGCTTGCTGATGTATTACTTGCAAAACCATCGGTGTCGTTAATGTTAGTAGATCGCCCAATTTGTATAGTTTGAAGTCCAGATAAATCTCCATCAATACCTTTGCCCATAAGATAAAATCTTCCCTGCACTGTTGCGGGATAAATAACTAAACTTGTTGTTTCTTTATTTACATACACTACACATTTATTTGTAGTTGCCGCTTTGATGTTTAAGTTTCCAACAACATGACTTCCTTTTAATATCTCGTTTTGTTTTATTTCTTCGATACCTGTTTGCCCATCAACTGAAACCATTGGTACGAAATTCAAGGTGTAAGGTAGTTCCAAACCATTAACAAATGTGCTATTAGCAAGAAACGATTCAGGGTGTGAAATATCACAGTATGCTATAGGAAATGTAATCTTGGTAAGCTTTTTACAACCTGACAGCACGCCCTTACTGGTCGAAATGTTTGCAAGATTAGCAGGGAAAACAAAGTCTGTCATATTCTCAAATCTGTTTCCCATAGGTGAAGTGAGGTAGGTAGCTTTTACTTTGGAACAATCTATCTTTGTAGTTGTTTCTTTATCAAAAGCATTGTCAAAGTTAGTTAAATCATCACTTTCAGACACAATAGTTGTATCGTGTGTACCCAAAGAACAATTCTTTTTAAATGTTGAAATTGCGTTTGTATTACGTCTGGCTACTTCGTTATCATCATAACGTATCAAACAACGTGACGGTGACATAGATTGAAATTCTACCGTACTATCTGCCGACAATGTATTGGTAACTGTAACTTCATTTCCTGTTATCCATTGAGCTATCAGTGTTGCGTTATTATTTGGTACAATGTACACGTCACCATAATTGTATTTATTGCCTTGACTATCCGTCCATGCGAACAATTTATTCTCGTTATACATATCCCCACCTTGTAAAACAATTTGTTTATTAGGGGGTTGGCTGATACTCTTATAAGTGATAGTATTGCCGTCTTTGTCCTTGCCACCATTCGTATTATAAGATATTGTCACTGTATCACTTAAAGTTTCACAGTAAATCGAAATACAATCTGTATCAAATGGCAGCCATTGTAGATTAGTGGCTTCAATACTCATTTCAGTAGCCGATAAAGGCATTGTAATAGAATTTACGATAAATAACTGTTTGTCAAAATTATAATAATCATTACTAACCCTAACGGTATTATCAACATTCAGATGTGGAGTGATCGGCAGATTATAACTAATACCTGTACTCATACAAGTATGTTGTAATAACATATATTCGGCTTGTTGCCTACACTTTTCCTCTCCGCTTTCTTCACTTGTATCTCCTAGGGGTATATAATAAGTGCCACCATCTAAGCCCTTATAGCCAATAGCATTTATGTTTACAGGTGATTGTGGGTTTTCATTTTTAGCTGTGTACGAATAAATTTCACCACTTGTATTGTCTGTTGTAACTGTAATAATGTTTACACCGTCATAATTATAAGTATAATTAATATCCGTTTCTGTAATTTCGGTTTCACTCAATTCAAATTGTGGTGATAAATGACGATACCAAGAAGGTAAGTTATAGTTAAAAACTCTTTCCATTCTCAATCTGCCATTGACATCGTAATAGATGTTAGCACCATACATTTCGGCAATCTTGTCAAAAATCTCACCAAGATAACCACCCTCATCGATTACAATATCGTCATACAGAGTTACATTATAAAATATAGGGTCAATAATCGGCTCAACAGGGTCAAGAGGTATATTATTACCCAAATCAAGCATAAGCGTGTCCTTAATTAAAGTTGCAATATTCGTTCCTTTTTTAGAATTAGTTACACTAGCCTGATACTCAACAAGGCACATTCTAGCATTTAATGTTCCGTCAAGAAAACCATATTTATCAACACCCTCAACATTCAATCGTCTACCATTAGAGTTTGCTGACTTTGTAACAAAAACACCTTGCGGAAACCAATAAATATTCTCATCAACTTGCAAGCCGATGAAGATCTTGAATTTTCGATTGTACCAAAATGAGCTATCTCTGTCTCTTATACACATCTCCGAGCCCACGAGACAAGAGG
>ERZ1026970.694-NODE-694-length-11032-cov-4.140384_pt1 | contig 11032 bp, 8 predicted proteins | sample MGYA00519563_ERZ1026970 | MGnify/ENA primary metagenome ERZ1026970 (study PRJEB26926, sample SAMN06164665) | human gut metagenome | biome: ENVO:00009003; feature: ENVO:2100002; material: ENVO:00002003 | host: Homo sapiens | place: USA | collected 2012 ... | reverse complement strand
ACGATTTTAAACCTATAAAAATTAATAAACCTGAATTTGAAATCAATGTTACAAGTAATATTAATTTCAGGTCATTTAAAATGCCGGAAACCGTATTGGAGAATATGTCCGGTGTGTTTATTCCTAAAGTTGAAATCAAAGGTTTTCAGCCTCCTGCGAAGCCTGCCCCCAGCATTACGGTAAATGCCGGAGCTGCAAATATTAAACCGTTTAGTATTCCTGAGCTTGCTGAAGCAAAACTGCCTGAAATAAAGAAAATAAGATTCAAACACCACAGATTCAGCAAACCGGATATATGCAAGTTTAGCGTTAATACGAATATAGCTAATAACGTCAATATAAAAACCTTTGAAAAGCTTCAGACAGTTAAACCCAAAATGTCTGAAATATCCAAACCGGAAATTAAAATGAAAAATTTTTTAAAGATTCAAAATACTGATGTTAAAATTTCTGCACAAGTTAAACCGGCAGCAGCGGTAAGAACCATTAATTCATTTAAAAATGCTAAACCAACGTTTGCCGATATTATAATTCCCAAAAAATATGCAGAATTAGACGTCGGCGAAATAATTAAACAATTCAAGGAACTGTGATATGAAGAATAACGAAATAATGATTTCAACAAAATTTGAATTTAATAATCATAAAACTCAAATTTTGTCTTTTCTCGTGCTTAATGACATTACGCTAAGCGCTTTGATTGAAGCTATATATTATGGATTAAAAAAATCAAAGGAATATGGAGATTGTTTCGAGCTTTTTGATGAATATATCCGTACACGCAAGGAACTTCAAGTACTATATACGTCAAAGGGCAGTCATAGTATTATTGATTTTACACAAAAGGTAAAAGACGGAGAAGAAAGTAAAAGAATTTATGACATGGAACTTTTTAAGCTTGGATTTGTTACGTCAAGCTGTATTTTAGTTACACTAAATACCGAAGTGAAGAATTCTGCTTTATTTACGAAGGTTGAAAACAGTTATATTTTGAAGGAAAAGGATTCTCTTGAATATAATATAAGTACCCGCAGACTAAATGTTATCGAATCTTCTGTAATTGATATTATATCTCCGAACGATATGCCTCAAAGGGATAAATCAACGCTTCTTGATGTAGTTATTCCTACGGTACTTTCAACAGGAGGTATGCTTGCCGCACGATTTTTGATAATGAGGCTGGCGCCCGGCGCATCGTCTATGGGAAATACAATGCTTTTGATGTCAGGAGCAATGGGCGTAGTATCTTTGGTAACTTCATTTTACAGCTATATGAAAAAAAGAACTGATTATAAGAAAAACGTAGAAGAGTGGAAAACCAATTATGAAAATTATATTTCAAGAATCATCAAAACAATTAAAGAATGGCAAGAAAGCGACATAGTATATCTGAACAGCGTATATCCAAATATGGATACCCTTTTTAACAATACGTCCGAAATTAACAATATTATTTTTTCTCGTTCTCAAAATGATAATGACTTTATGAAGATATCTCTTGGAACATCCAATGAAGTCAAACCGCTGTTTGAAATCAAATCTGAGAAGAAGGATAATATTTTTTATGATATATATTATAAAATGCGCAAAAGCAATGATGGAATTGATATAATAGTTCTTTCAAAAAAAGCGGATAAAAAACTGAAAAAGCTAACGCCCGAAGAAATTTCTGAAAAGGAAAGAAACAAATTTTTACTTACGGATCTGGCATATAATTTTGCTAATAAAGGAGTAGATGAGAAAAACGATGAAATTATAGGCTTTAATTACCTGAGAAGCGTAAGCGGAAAAAACCCTCCCCTGCTGCTTGACCTGAAAAACTGCGGAGCTTTGGGCGTAATTTCAAACGATATTCAAACGTCTCATAGTTTTATTCGTCATATTATATTTGAATTGTCATATTATCATTCGCCTGAAGATATTCAGTTTGTTTTTTTCTTTGATGAAGAAAAGAATCTTGAAAGGCAGAATGCGCTTATAGAAGATTACAGATATTTACCGCATACCAACGAACTGTTTGACGGTATTTCACAATTTGTTTTTGATAAAGAAAGCTCCGGTATAGTTTTTGGACAGCTTCTGAGTATTATGAATAATCGTTCTTCAAATAAAAGAGAAGACATTGAGGATGGAATTTCGGATCAGAAGCAAACTCAGGTTGTATGCGTGGTTTTTTATGATTATGATATTAAGGAAACAGGTTTTTCAAAATATCTGCCCGAAGTTCCGAAGGAAGGAGAACCATATGTAAACTCGCTTGGATTGACTTTCATTTTTATTCAGGCGGTAAAGGATATGCTGCCGAAATACTGCGGTAATATTGTTAATATTGATAAAGAAAATGAAAAGGAGAGAAAAGTAAGTCTTAGATACAATATTCTCAGCAGAGAAACTTTGAACGTTTTAAGCGAGGATAAGGATGATAAAACTAAGGCAAACGATACAGATAAGCTTATTGAATATAAATATTTCCGGAATGAATACATTTTCGATCATGAAAAATACAGAGACAAATATGCTCTTGCTTTTAAGCAGCTTAGCGCAATTTATTATACGCGAGTTGCGGAAAACGGTAACGTTCCGTCTATGGTTACTTTGTTTGAACTTTATGGTTATAACTCAGAGAAGATTGAGAACGGAGAAGTAAGGCAAAGCATAGCTGAAAGCTGGAAAAATACAGAAAAAAATGACGTGACCAGAAATCTATGCGTTCCGATAGGCAAAAATGAACACGGATCTATGTATCTTGATTTGTATGAAAAAGCGGACGGTCCTCATATGCTTGTTGCCGGAACAACAGGATCGGGTAAATCAGAATCAATAATCACTTATTTAATAGGATTGTGTATGAAATTTTCTCCTATGGATCTTAACCTTATGCTTGTAGATATGAAAGGCGGAGGATTTTCAGACCGATTGGGGAACTTACCTCACTGTGTAGGCGTGGTAACGGATACTGCCGGAGAAGACGAAGGAACTTCTGCGGCGTATATGCTCAAGCGTTTTCTGGAATCTCTGAACGCTGAGATTAAAAGACGCAAATTACTGCTTTCAAGCTTTGGAGTTGATAATGTAGACTCATATATCAGAGCTCTTAGAATTATAAGACAAATTAAAGAACTTGAGAGCGAACCGGAAAATACTGAAATAATTTTGAAATTAAAAAAGAAGCTGAATGAAAAGCAGACAAAGCTTTTAGATAGGGATCTGAAAGAGCTTTCACAATTATCTCATCTTGTACTTGTTGTTGACGAGTTTACTGAGTTGAAACGCTTTTCTAATGAAAGCAGCGATGTTGATTTTATTGCGGAAATAACCACCATCGCGCGTGTCGGCCGTACTTTGGGATTTCATATAATTCTTGTATCTCAGAATATAGAAGGAGCAATTACAGACGATATCAGAGTTAACTCCAAAGCAAGAATATGCCTAAAGGTAGCGACAAAGCAGGCGTCTAAAGAAATGATAGGAAACACTGCCGCTGCAGCGCCGACAATGCCGCTTAACGGACGAGCCTATCTGCTTGTCGGAACAGGTACAAGATTTGAATATTTTCAGTCCGCTTATACCGGAGCTAATAAGAACCTGAATATTGAACAGCCTGTTATCGTTACTCAGGTTACGAATTCAGGAAAGTTCAACAGTGAATTTTATTCTTCTAAAAAAGATAATATAATTAAAAAGAAAAAAAGTGAAAATGTCAGCGAACATGATACGCAGCTTGCGTATATAGTCAATACGATAATAGATATAGGCAAAGAATCGGAAAAACCGCGTCAGATATTTCTGCCGCCGCTGCCTGCGATAATTTTAGATAAAACAGAATGGGAGGGGTTAGATTGAGCCGTGAGAATATGCTGTGTACGCTTGGCAGATTTGATATACCCATAATTCAGCTTCAACCGCCGTTTACTGTCGATCTTCTTGATTCAAATCTGATTTTATTCGGTTCTGCAATGAGCGGTAAAACAACTTTTCTTAAAACTCTAATTAATATTCTGCATAAACAGTTTGACGAGCACGATGAACAGATTTTTATACTTGATTTCGGAGGCGGATTATCTGATTATAGGAATATGCCTTTGGTATCTGCATATTTTGATAATTCTAATGAAGAATACGTTAAGCGGGTATTCAAGATAATGGATAATATTCTTAAAGAAAACATCCAAGCGCTTAACGGAAAAAATTTTCGGGAAGTATCTGATCAGCCCTTGCATACTACGTTCATAATTGATAACCTTAATGCCTTTATAGATGAACCGAGGTATACGTCATATCATGAGAAGCTGTCCAAACTGTGCCGTGACGGATTGTCTAAGGGAATTACAATTACAGTAACAGCAAGTGAAACGAAAGGTATTACTTCTTATCTCGGAAGCTTCAAGCAGAAAATTGCACTGGATATGCCGGCCGATAAATATATAGAAATATTTAGCGGTAAGGCGGATCAGATAGGTAATAATCCCGGACACGGTTTTGCAAACGTCACAATAAAACCATCGGGAGTTACAGGAACCTTTCGAATGAATCTTCCTTACGAAATACAGTGCTTTAAAGCTCAGGATTTGGACGAAATTGAAAGCCGCGATAAAAGAAATGAAACTTTATCGTTTAGATCTGCGCTTGGGAAAAAATTTGGTTATAACAGTGATACTGGAGAGTATAAAAAGCATGTAAAAAAATATCTTACGTTTCCAAAGGAGCTTACAAATTCTGAATATGAAAAGCTTAAGCAAATTCCGCATACTAAAGGCCACTCCGTAATTCCTGTGAGCGTTGGCCTCGATTATGTTGATTTTTATCCTGTGACTGTGGATTTGGGCAAATCTCATATTATCGCAATTTACGGAAAAAAGGAATTCGGCAAAACAAATTTACTAAAACTGCTGCTTAATGGTTTGGTAAGTCAGAAAAATAATGTACGATTGGTATTTTTTGACGATGGGCGCAATCAGTTAAGCTGCTTGTATGATGAATATAAAAATAGCCGGAATTGTGTGCTGATAAATAAATTTGATAAAAAAGATCTGCCTTTGAAAGACGGGACGACAATTAGCCGAAAAATTTCACCTCTGCAGCAATTCTATATATATCTCAATGAAAACTATATTGAATTGGATAAAAGGTTTCTTGCCGGTATATATGGCGTAAGCGAGAATCTCAAAAAAGAATATGAAAATATTCCCGACTGCAATGCCGTAGAAACGCCTTTTACTGCATTTGTAATTCAGAGTAAATTGATTTATTTAAACACACCTGACGGCAAACGCTTTATAAATTCAATACTTCCACAGCTATCTGCCGTCGCGGAAGAACGCGGTTTTTTGTTTATCTTTACTGATGTTCAGAAAATCTGCGACAGTGAACAGAATTCTTTTTTTAATAACAATATTTCAACTGCATTTTTATTGGATAATATTGCAGAATTTGCAGGAGAAAGAGGTCAGAAAACCATTTTCGGAAATATGGATGTAAAAACATTAAAAGAGGATTATGCAAGATGCGAGTTAGGCGACGGGTATTTTTATGACGTGGAAGCGGATAAATTATCAAAGCTAAAATTTATTAAATATTGAAAGGATGTTGACTATGTCAGGATCAGCTTTTGTATCAGCGGATATTGAAAAGCTTGTAAGGTTTGAAAGCAGAAGCAGAAACGCAATTGACGAATTCAGTGCTATTAAGAAAAAATTCAATGACATTAATAAAACGCTGCTGGATAATTGGAAGGGTGATGGAAAAGAAGCTTATCAGCAAGTATCGGACCATATACTTGAAAACATAGGCGGAATAAAAGATATTTTGGATTCTATAAACGAATGCGTAGTTAAAGATACAAAAGACGCTTATCTGAAGCTTGACGAAGAGCTCGGCGATTTTAATAAAAATCCTAAAACTGAGGAAGGAGCATAATTCGTATGGGTAAACCGACCGTAGGCGAGATTGCTCCGCAAAAAGGAAATATAAGAATAAAAAAAGAACAGACAAAGCTTTCCGAGCTTGAAAAAAATTCTCCAGAAAGCATTTATAAATTGATTTTTACTGAACATAAAGGTAAGGAAACAGTAAACAATGAGCAATGAGATTTTCGGAACTGATTTTAAATATACCATAGACTCCTCTTACGGTATAAATAAAGACGGATTTATAGCTATAGGTACTGAAAGTATCGTATATAAAGGACTTAAAACAGCATTAAAAGGCGGACTGCAATTTTCATGCGTATTAAAGTTTAAGCCGAAGACGGTTCCTGTCAACGGAGAAATTGTAGACAGACTCGAAATTTTTAAAAATGAAGAACTGAAAATTTTTGAGGAACTTCAGGAATGCAGATCTATTGTACGTATATATGATGTTATTGAAGATTTAGGAATGTTCAGTCTTCCGTGTGACAAAATTAAAATAGGAATAATAAATAATACAGGTTATTTCTGCGTTGTTGAGGAATTCATTGACGGCTGGTCGCTCGAAGAATATTGCCGTGAAGAACGATGGAAACTGAAAAAAGTCGAGCAGCTGGAAAACGGATTAAATAAAATAGTGAATTACCATGAATTCACCGAAGAAGAAAAATACCGTATCAATCTAAGCTATTATAAGAATTATGATAACGTTCTAAAATACCAAAATGAAATTTTTCAGTTTATGATAAATCTCTGCGATATCCTTGAGTTTGTAACCGAAAAAAAACAAATTTTACATATGGATATCAAGCCGGAAAATATTATGGTAACAAAATATGGCAAGGAATTGGTTTTAATAGATTTCGGCAGATCAAAAAGAATTAACAAGTCTGAAGGATTTGCTTTGAGCAAACTATCTAAGGTTGATTACAGAGATAATGAAACTGTTGAAAAAATGTTTCAGCACGGTACGTTGGGTTATGCGGCTCCCGAATGCTATGCAAAGCCGGCCGATGGATCTGAGTTTCCTTTTGAACTCAATTTTACTCAAGGTAAATTGTCTATCGAGAGCGATATATTTTCATTTGGAGCAACCTTCTGGGAGTGTCTTAACATTTTTGAGTTAGTAACGAAAAGCCGGAAATTTTCAGAAGATGTTCATGATTTTTATAAAGATAACTTTTTAAACGATAAAGCTTATTGCAGCAGAGATTTATCCTTTACTTCAATACATTATCATAAGAAGCTTGAAGACGTTATTAAAAAATGCACGAGGAAACGCAGCATGGATTATTTGAATCAGGACAATGACAGTTTCTATCATTCATATAAGGATTTAAGAAGGGATATAGAAGAGGCGAAGAACTCATCGCCCACAATTGTCAGATCAGAAAATATAAAGGTAAGAAACGCTTTTAGTATGTTTGGAGGAATGATTGCGTTATGTATGACTTTTTTAATAATATCAGGCGTTTATCGTATAGTGGGATTTAGTGTTGCTGAACAAAAGTGGTCTAATCTTACTTCAAATTATAACGCAACTCAATTTCATAAATTAGAAATAGTTGCAGACGATCTTATCAAAACTGCCCCTAACGGAAGATGCCAACTCTAAAAATTTCAAGGAAATTTCAACAGAAATTATAAAACTTGATGTTAAAAAGAAAGGCATAGGTTACGAACTGGCTGAAGCAATATACAATGTAGAGGTAGGAAAATCAGGTATATTGGACGCTTATGGCCTACTGGAAAAACTTAAGGATAACGGGCGGTTTAAAAATGCTGTTGTCAAGCTAAAAAATGTACTTGACAACGATGAGACTATTGAGCTTATAGCTAAAAATAAAAATGTAAGCAGAGCCGAAATCCAGCAATTTTTAAAAAACGTTGACACAGGGAAATGAGGATTAGATATGAAAAAAATATTACAAAAATATTTGCTGCTAAAATACATAGTATACTCGTTTGTAAAAACATTATTAATTTCATTGCTGACTATAGGCGTGCTTTTTACAGTACTTATTCTGACGGGCGCATATACTGAAATTGAAAACAGACTTGACTTGAAATATAATTCTCCTTGGATATTGGGGCCATTAGTTATAGCGGCAGTATTAGCGGCGGCATCGTTTATCTTTGGACTTATTATGTACCTTTATAAATATAAAAGAAACATATCAAAAGGAGAATTTTATAAGGCGCTGTCCGGCGTAATGGATGAAAAGGAAAATTGAAGATAATTTAAAAGCTATCTGTACGGAGGTTTTAAATAATAAGCATTGATTTAATGGTGATTATAATTAACTGCATAAAAACATTCGGCTTTTTTTCAGCTGAAACATATTGAATATAAACAGAACGGAGTGTTTAAAATGAAAAAAAGAATTATGGCTGTATTTATGATAATTTTATTTACTGTAAATAGTTTTCCCCTTTCAATATTAACCGCTATAGCCGAGGAAATTAACTTAATCGAAGTATCTCTAGACGACGATTTTACAGAAAAAATAAAAGTTATAAATAAGCAGTACGACGGTACTGTAACAGCCGAAGTCGATTTTTCTGACGTAGAAATTAATAATAAGAATCCGGAAGACGAGGTTTACTTTGCCGCTTCAGCTGAATTTGCTAACAAGAACGCTTCTGAAGGTCCTATTAAAGTAACTATTAATAATATTCGGTTGGAAGGCGCGGATAAAAGTAAATATAAAATTATAAATAATATAAACAGCATTGAAAAATATGCATATATAACGCCTAAAATAATAACAGTTACGCCTGAAGCGAATTCTATATTCAACGGGCAAAATATACCCGAGATCGAATATAGTATTGATCAAACAAACATAATTGCAGAGGATTCTGTAAAATTTACTGTAAAAGTTGATTTACAGAACGGTTTAGCCGGAATCGGAAAATATAACTATACTTGTGATTCGGATAATAAGAATTATATAGCTTCAATTGCAGACAATATCAAATTCGAAATCAAGGAATATGATCCTGAAATTACGGCTATTCCTGATAATGAAAGCAATATATACTATACTAATAAAGCGGTTCTTCATTCACCGGAAGGTTTTTTAATAAGCAGCGACGGTATCAGTTTCAGTGATTCTATTGACGTGGACTTATATGCAACACATAATAATGTTCCTAATGAAATTACATATTACCTAAAAAATATTGACGCATCTTCTCCGGCTATAAATGCTGTAAGCAAAGAAATGAAATACGAGTATTATTGTAGCTGCGATATACCTGAAATTATAAGATCGCAAATAAAGCCGTTAAGTTCAGAGGACAATTTAAATCCGTTTTCATTTGGATGGGTAAGCAGCGGCAGTGTGGCTGTAGAAATTACGGCAAATGGTACGGAAATTGATCAGAGAACATCTATATCTCTGAATAATAATGGATTTGAAGAAGAAAAAGAAGCGGAAGGCACGCTTGGCGAAGACGGAATATGGTATTATTCTGCTGAATTCATAATAAATTTGACCGATAAAGAAGCCGATGATTGCTATTTAACCGCACATTCACTTAATGAATCCGGTTTGGAAAATGAGAAACAGCTTATACTGACAGATGAGTACAGTAATACTGCTCAATATAATCAAAATCGTATTATTTTTGATAAGATAAAACCGTCAGTTGATGAAAACATGAGTATTTACTATAACAATAACGAACGTTATGTAGAAGTTAAAGGAGAAATATATGACGCCGATTCCGGTATAAATAAAATTGAGTATCAATGGAACGATGACAAGGAAGATGGATATACTATTTACGAATTTGACATCAAAGGCAACGAAAATCCAGTAAGAAATGTTAATTTTAATATAAACACAGCTTATGGCAATTTTAATGATGACTATGTTGATTTATATAGCCTGTATTTAAAAATTACCGATAACGCCGGAAATATATCAATCGTTACTATAAAAAACAGTGAGAATGGACGCGATACAGAGCCTCCCATTATAAACGACATTTATTTCCGTAAAAGCGTAGGAAGTCAGGACGATACGGATTTATCTGAATTTATGAATATAACCGAAAACGGAAATCTTGCTAAAGAAGAAATTGAACTTGTTGTTGACGCTGAGGACGTATCTGAAACAAAGTATAAATCCGGAATTGAATCTGTTAAGTTATACGACGGTTATAGCTGTAAAAATTATGAGCAGTATGAAATGAATGGTCAATACATATTTGAACTTCCTTTGAATACAAAGATAGAAAATATGGTTATAAAGCTTACAGACAAAAACGGTATGGAATCTTGTATAAATGTAAACGATAAAATGGGGTTAGATTCAAATCTGCTTATCATTGAAAACGACGCGCCTAATGTAGACTTTATCGTTAAGAACACATTGAATAATGAAGTGAAGGTTTCAGATTCTAACGATTTGCAATTAAATTCCGATGGGAACATTTGGTATAATGAAAATGACAGCGAAATATCATGCGAAAAATACAACGGTAATTTTATTATTTCTGTAAATGATTTTTACAGCGGAATTTGCAAGGTTGTAATTTCGGAGTCTGGTAAGAATCTAGTTGATAATATATTTGATAATTTAGAAGAAATAAAAACCGAATACAATTTTTCAGTAAAATCGTCAGAGCTGGATAATGGAGAACATCACTATATAATTGAAGTTACGGATAATGCGGGTAATGAAAAAATTTATGAACAATTTATATACGTTGATAAAGAAAAACCTAATGGAAATATTTCAATTGAAGGTCCTGATGGTAAAGAAATTAATGGAGAGCTTTGGTTTGATAAAAATGATATAATTACAGTTCGTGTAAACGCTGATCAAGATCTTTCCGGTCTTGATGAAGTTATAATTTACATAAATAATAAGGAATTCATCTTTAAAGGCGATCAGATTATAAAAGACAAAAACGGTTATTATGTTAAAGTAAACACAAATGATCTGATTTATAACGACGAACATAAATATCAGATATCGGGTTCATTAATTGACGTTGCTCAAAATACGTTTAATTTAAAGCCTCTTACCGTTTACATCGACTGTTACCAACCATCGATTGACAGATTTACAGCTGTCTCTTATACACATCTGACGCTGCCGACGATCGCATAA
>ERZ1026970.690-NODE-690-length-11057-cov-5.150700_pt1 | contig 11057 bp, 17 predicted proteins | sample MGYA00519563_ERZ1026970 | MGnify/ENA primary metagenome ERZ1026970 (study PRJEB26926, sample SAMN06164665) | human gut metagenome | biome: ENVO:00009003; feature: ENVO:2100002; material: ENVO:00002003 | host: Homo sapiens | place: USA | collected 2012 ... | reverse complement strand
ATCTACACTTATGCGATCGTCGGCAGCGTCAGATGTGTATAAGAGACAGAGATTGCTGTATTAGGTCTTGGTTATGTTGGGTTGCCATTGTTTTGCCTATTTTCAAAACACTATCATTGCGTAGGGTTTGATTCAGATAATGAGAGAACAACTCTGCTTTCTCGTGGTATTGATGCTAAGAGGTGCGAGAAAGAGGAAAATATAAATGCAGCTATTAGGAACAGCATTATTGTTTCTAATAGTAACGCTATCAGAGATTGTAATGTTTTTGTAATATGTGTTCCAACAGGCGTCACGTCGTCGCACGAGCCGGACTTGTTCCCATTAAAAAGCGCATGTTTCGTTGTTGGAAGCAATCTTAAAAAAGGAGATTTGGTTATATTTGAATCGACTGTTTTCCCTGGTGCAACTGATGAAATATGTATTCCTATCCTTGAAGAGTATTCTGGTTTAACGCTTAACATAGATTTTGGGGTTGGATATTCTCCTGAAAGAATTAATGTCGGAGAGGAGATACATCATCTTTCAATAACACCTAAGATTATTTCTGGCTCATCCTCAGAAGTATTGAATAAGATTGAAAAACTCTATTCGTCGATTATATCGGCTCCGCTCTGTCGAGCTTCAAGCATTAAAGTGGCTGAGGCGGCTAAGATGTATGAAAATGTTCAACGCGATACCCTCATTGCCTTGGCCAATGAATTTTCCCTTTATTGTGGAAAAGAGAGAATTGATTCATTCGAGGTCACTCGATGTGCTTCAACAAAATGGAATTTCGCATCTATTTACCCCGGCTTAGTTGGTGGGCATTGTATTGGTTTGACCCATATTATTTAATAGAAAGGGCTAAATCCAAATCATTAGATTTGCCGTTGGTGTCAACAGCAAGATGCATCAATGAGAATGAGACTTTTATCGTGATAAAAAAGATCTCCGATTTAATTGGCGACAAAGATTGTTCCATTCTTATACTCGGAGCGTCATACAAAGCCAATATAAGCGATATCCGGAATTCAAAGTCGATTGAAATAATTAAAAGACTACATGACCAAGGGGTTACGATAATGGCCTTTGACCCGATAATTGATACATCTCTTCTTTCACCGGAAATAGAATCCCTGTTTATTAAAGATCAATCGGAACTTATCCAGAGATACGACATTGTAATTAAGCTTGTCAATCATTCGATATTTGACAAATTTAATATTAGAGGAACCATAAGTACTCTTGAATTAAAAGATTTAATATAAAATGCAACACTGTATGAACATATTAGTCGCTGGCGGAGCCGGTTTTATCGGTTCTAATCTTTGTGCATCATTAATTAAAGATGGACACAAAGTTGTAATCCTTGATAACCTGAGTACTGGGAGCCTTGCAAATATTAGAGACTTAGAGTACGGTACATATACGTTTGTTAATGAAGATGTTAGAACCTGTGATTTAGGAGGAATTATATCTATCGCAATTGATGTCATCATTAATCTTGCTTGCATTGCCTCTCCAAAGGCTTACTATAAACAGCCAGTAGACACCTTAATGACATCCGTTTTGGGAACCAAAAATCTCTTGGATTATGCTCTTACTCAAAATGCCATGTTAATTCAAGCATCTACAAGTGAAATTTATGGAGATCCTAATGTAGACATCTTAGAAGAGACCTACAATGGTAACGTAAGTTGTACCGGCCCTAGAGCATGTTATGATGAAGGTAAAAGAGCCGCTGAGACTCTTTGTATGGACTATATTCGCACACACAAGATGGATGTTCGGATTATACGTATATTCAACACTTATGGTCCGAAGATGAATTCTGCTGATGGTCGGGCTATACCGGAGTTTATTAATAAGGCTCTTAAGTCAGAATCCATAGAGATATATGGGAGTGGTGATCAGACTAGAAGCTTTATGTTCATTGATGATTTAATAAAAGCTGTAAAGCAGTTGATTAAATCTGACGTCCGTTTCGATACTCCTATCAATATTGGGAATCCGTATGAAGAGCACACCATTAATGAATTGGCAGGAATAATTAAAACATTGACACATAGTGACGTTCCTGTTGTACATTTAAGCGGATTAGAAGACGATCCCAGGAAGCGCAAGCCTTCAATACTTAAAGCGGAAAGAGTCATAAGTTGGAAACCCACAGTTAGTCTGAAAGACGGTTTATGTAAAACAATTCAATATTTTAGACAAAATGATTAAATTACCTAAGATAACAGAAGCGTCGATAGATTTATCCACAATCTGTCAATTACATTGTGTTGAGTGTTCAACGTCCAAAGGAATCACTCATGCAGGGATTGTGGGAAAAGGTCAACTTTCTTTTGAGGATTTTTCAAATTTTATTGACACTAATCCGGAGATTAAAAGAATAGAAATGTCCAATTGGGGAGAAATTAAGGGGGGTAAAACGAAATGTGTAAAGACCTACTGATAGGGAAAATGACCATACAATAAGAATATCAATAAGTTAGACCGGTGAAGGGCAAGAAGAGTGTGCAAAACGAAAAGTGGCACAGGCTTTACACTGGGCTTACATCGGTGGCCTGTTTTGAACGGTTTTTAAACGGTTGCTTTACATTGGAGCTTACACCGGTTTAATATTGGGCCTGTACGGGCGCAAACGGGGTGCACAGGGGCGTTTTGTTTGCTCGGATGGACATTTGATTGTCAGAGTGGTAAAGAGGTTTTAAACGGCCTCTTTTCTTTTGCCTGATTTTGGCTGTGATGGTGGAAAATGTTTCTTTGATTATTCCAAATAATTATTATTTGGTATATTTGCGAGAAAGAAAATACCAAATCGTTATGACAAAAGTTATTCATGTGCATTTACTTTACGAGAAGAAGAATTATTATTTTGGCAGCCTTTCAGCCATCTTCGACGTACTGACGGAGGCAGAAGTCGGGATTACCAAAAGCAGCCTTTTGCATGCTGGATTGACGGATGGTGGCTGCAAGATTACCAAACGGGCGATGATTATCCAGTCGCACCTAATAAGAAGTTGTAAGTAGTTGTTTTATTAGTGTTTAAGTTGTATTCAAACGACTTTCTTTGTGATAGCGGGTTTCCTACCGGTTTGAACGGTCGGAAATACCGCTTTTTCTGTGTTGGTAATGCGCTTGGTAATGCGTTTAGTAATACATTATAGAGAAAACAAAAACGAAATGTGTTAATAGGTAATGCATTTGGTAATGCAAAACGCAGTATTTTAAGTGCCGAATAATAGGTATATAAGTCTATAATAATGACAAAATATGTCTTTTTAAAGCGTTTTCCCCCATATAAAAATATATGTATTTGTAAAATCAATAGTATAAAATATATCAAAATAAATTAGTAATCAATACTTTGACTAAAAAAGTCTATGCATACTACCTAATACAGCAAAAACTTTTCGAATCATACTAACAGGTATGTCTTGTTCTCTATATTCTGGGCTTTTGTTAGTTGGTATTAAGCGTACGAATCCCTCTTTGTCTGACATTCGAATACGTTTTACAGTACGATAGTCGTCTGTAATAATTCCATATATTTCTCCAGATGGCAAATATTCTATTGGCGAGGTCATTTCTTTCATAGCAATAAAATCACCGTTGTTTAATTCTGGTTCCATAGAATGTCCCGTAATATTACACCATATTACGCCTGGCTTATTATAGGGTTCAAAGTTAATGTAATAGTCAGGGTTTCTTGTTTGGTCATTAAAAACTATATCAAATCCGCCAATGAAATCTACATTATAATATGGAGCACCTTTGTATTTATAGTTAATCTCCGGCAAAATTTCTTCTTTCTCTTTTTGTGAGCAGGAGGTAATTCCTGTTAGAAGCCAATTGAAATCGATTCCTTCACATTTTGTGTATATGGCATCTATGTCAAAAGTAAGTCTGTTATACCAATTTGTAATAGTATTGGGAGCCACACCTAAAAAACGTGCTAAATCTGCATTGCCTCTTAATGAGTAATGCTCTTTGATTCGATCTAAAACAGCAGACTTATCGAGATTTTTTCCCATAATGTGAAATTTTTCTTGTTTTTATTTTGATTATTCCCATTTTGTGTGTAATATTGCAGTGTATTCAAAATATGAACACGCTTCAAAGATATGAAAAGGCGGCCATATAAACGAATATTAGAAGTAAAACTTAAAAATGGCAAAGGATATGAATGACGAGATTAAAGAATGGCAGACACAAAGCGTGAAGCACAAAGTCGCTTACGTGTTGATGATGGACGGTATCAGTTTCAGATACACTGAAGAGACCGGGATTGTGTTTTCCGCTCCCGATTTTTATGTAAAGAATCTTATCCGGCGCTTGATGAGCTGCTACGGCGTGAGTTTGAAACCGATTATAAACGAATATAAATAAGAAACGATGAAGGCAAAAGTGATTATCGCTCAGGCGACGGCAGAAACAGTCGGATTTCTTTACGAACTGGTTAAGAGGATGGCAGAGAAAACGGCTATCAAGGCTTATCCGAGTGTGGACTATCAAGCCGTGTTCTTCCCGGTAGATAAACACGACCTGTCTTTTGTGAAGCGGGTATTGGCAGATAGGGACTTTCTTTTTAAGGTGGAAAATGCTGAATAATAACATTAAAAATTAAGTATATGAAAGTAATTCGAAAGTCAGGTAACCGTAATAGTTGGCAAGAAATGGATATCGAGAGCCGTCAGGCCGTGTATTTAGCGGAACGATTGGTAGAGGATAAACGCGGCGTAGAAACCGGAGGTAAACGCTACAACAACTGTACGCTGGAGATACGCTATGGAAACAATATCTATAATACACAGATTGACATAGTGGATAACGACGGCTTGGTAATAGCCTTCTACTCCGATGGCTATTTCTACGACAGTACATGTAAGCAACAAGTGGAATTATTCTAAGGCAAATAGATTGTGGGTTAGGACAGCCCGGAAAGATGGGCGGGCGATTAGTTCAGGCAGGTAGAACAGGCGAAACTTATCCATAGAAGCCATTGTCCCCGGTTCGAATCCGGGATCGCTCACAAGTAAGTAACAACAATAACGGATTAAAACAGATATAGAAATGAAGAGACGAATCATAGTTGAGCATGGGGAGGTAAAGCGGATCGCTTTACTGATGAACTGCACCTACGAGATGGTGTCGCATTCGCTGGCTTACCGGAAGGATACCAAGCTGGCGAAGGCGATCCGGAAAATGGCTTTGACGCGTGGTGGTGTCGAAGTGGGTGACGAACCGGTAAATGATACAAGCCATGAGGAAGAATTCGTTAAAACCGTTTGAAGGTGAATTTGTCTGGTGGCACACCCTTACCGGAAAAGAAAAGCTGTATGTCGTTTACTTCCTGCTCAGTTTTACCTTGATGGCGGGATTGACGGACGGCAATTCGATTTGGGTGATGTTTTTGGCAGTATTGAATTTCGGCAATTCCGTGCGGCTGATAAAAAGAGTGCCGATAGACAAACTGGAAGATTTTTAGTAAGCAAAACAGCTGAGTGATGGAATATTTCGAAAACGAACTATGTGTAACCTATGAGGAGCTTACCTCTGGCGATGATCCTGTTATAAAGTATAGTACTTTAAACAGCAACATCACCAGAAAAAGAATCCGAACCGCCAAACGTGGCGGTGGCGAAGGTTCCTGCGCATTGATTATCTATTCCTCGCTCCCTGAAAAATACAAGGCCCGTTATGTGGCGAAATATGGTGATCCGGTAGAAGCATTAAAATTACAACGTATGAGAAACAGGGTGAAAATAGACGAAAAGGCAAGAGAGTTTTACGAGGCGTTCAAATACGACATGAACGGTGTTCAAACAGGGCTTAGCAAAAAACTGATAGCAGAATATACTTTGAACGCTTCGGTGTTGAATACCTTGGTGTGTGACTTGGAAGATAAGGCGACCAACCGGAAGATGTTAGGCAACAGCCTCAATACTTTGTGGGAATGTGTCGCCACCACCAGCGAGAACTTGCGCGAAATCTATGGTCATACCCTGCCGGAAAACCTTGCGCGACTGAGGGGGAAAATCCGATGTTACAAATTACAGGGATACCCTTCCCTTATCTCCGGCAAGGTAGGCAACGCCAGTACGTTGAAAATAACCGAGGAGGCAGGTCGTTTCCTGATCGCCTTGAAGCGCAGCCGGGTTCCGGTTTATACCGACTCACGGATATTCGAGGAGTATAACCGGGTGGCACCGGAAAAAGGCTGGAAAGAACTGAAGAGCAAACGCAGCCTGACGATGTGGTTTAACCGCCCGGAGATACAGCCGCTTTGGTGGGACGCCGTACATGGCGAGATGTCGGCGCACCAGCGTTTCGGCCGCAAGCACCGTACGGAACTGCCCTCACGCCGCGACACGCTTTGGTATGGCGACGGTACGAAACTGAACTTGTATTATCAGGACGAGAACGGGGATATGCGCACCACGATGGTGTACGAGGTGGTGGATGCCTACAGCGAGGTGCTGCTGGGCTATTACATTAGTGATCACGAGAACTTCGAGGCACAATATAACGCCTACCGCATGGCCGTCCAGGTTAGCGGGCACAAGCCTTACGAGATCGTGCACGACAACCAGGGCGGACATAAGCGGCTGGAGAAGGAAAAGGGAAAGAAAGAGCCGGGTTTCTTTGATCTGATCTGCCATGTGCACCGCCCGACAGCCCCCTATAGCGGGCAAAGTAAGACGATAGAGAGCATCTTTAACCGTTTCCAACAACAGGAATTGAATAAGGACTGGCGGTTTACCGGTATGAACATTACCGCCAAAAAGGAGAGCAGCCGTCCGAATTTGGAGTTTGTCGAGGCGAACAAGGACAAACTTTTCACTTTGGAGGAACTGAAAGCCCACTACGCTGAAGCACGCAAGGCCTGGAACGAGGCCAAACATCCGGCGACCGGGATTCCCCGCATTGAGATGTACGAAAAAAGTGTAAACGAGGAGACGGACGTGGTGACGGTCTATGACATGGTGGATATCTTTTGGATATGGACGAAAAAGCCTGCCACCTTCACTGATTCGGGCATAGAGATCACCATCGGCGACAAGAAACTGCCTTACGAGGTGTACGAGCGTCCCGGCGTGCCCGATCATAAATGGCGCATGAAAAATACCTATCGCCGGTTCTATGTCAAGTATGATCCGAACGACCTTCGCGGTATTCGCCTGTATTGGGAGGACAATGCCGGTGGCCGGCGGTTCGAACGGGTGGCCGAGCCTTATATGGTCATCCATCGTGCCTTGCAGGACCAGACGGAGGGCGAGGCCGCCTTTATACGTCGGGAACAGGAAGCGAACATTCAGGATCGTATCGACCGTCAGGTGATTGCCAAAGAAATAGAATATGCCTACAATGTAGCTCCGGAACAGCACGGTCTGAGTACACCGAAACTGAAAGGTGTAACCGCCGAGGTGCAACGTGAAATCGACCGCCGTACAGGGAAGTATAGCCGGAATCCGGAAGAATATCGTATCGGTCGTGCGACTAAGAAAGCCAGCCTCCTTACCTGGGATCAACTGAAGGAGAATAAGGTTGTTGACATGCGCAAGGTGGCAGGCAAACTGTAAAGCAAGAAATTATAATCTATAAAATATAAACGATATGAACGAACTAAGTACCAAAGAAAAGGACGTGATCCGCGAGGCACTCCGGACATACGTCGCCAAATATCCGAGCCAGAACAAGGCAGCTGGCAGCTTGAAGAACACCAGTGTCGGCACGATCAGCAGTATCATGAACGGCAAGTATGAGAATATCTCGGACGAGATGTTCCGTAATATCGCCTCACAGGTAGGCTGTCGGTCGAAAGATACCGGCTGGCAGATCGTGGAGACGTCCGCCTATCAGGAAATCCGTTATGCGCTGGATGATGCCCAGCGCTGGCGTAACGTGACGTGGGTGGTCGGCGAGGCTGGATGCGGAAAGACGACGACGGCACGCCTTTACACGGAAGAGCACAAGGAGGTTTTCTATATCCTTTGCTCCGAGGACATGAAGAAGGGCGATTTCGTGCGTGAGATCGCCCAAAAGGTCGGGATCAAGACGGACGGGCACAATATCCGTGAAATCTGGGGCCTGATCCTGGACGACGTGATACAGATGGATGCGCCGCTTTTGATCTTCGATGAGGCGGACAAGCTGACCGAGCCGGTGTTCCATTATTTCATTAGCATGTACAACAAACTGGAGGACAAAAGCGGAATCGTTTTTCTTTCCACCGACTACATCAAAAAGCGCATCAACCTCGGTTTGCGTCACCAGAAACCCGGATATAAGGAGTTTTTCAGCCGTATGGGGCGTAAATACTTCGAACTGGAGGAAACGACTGCCGGCGATGTTTACTCCATCTGCGTGGCCAACGGAGTACAGGATAAGAAGAAGATCGAGGAGGTGATCCGGGATGCCGAGCCGTGCGATTTCGACCTTCGCCGCGTGAAGAAAGCAATCCATCGGGCCAAACGGATGGGTGAGTAAAACAGCGTTTTAATAACATTCAAACACCGTTCAAAAGATATGAAACGAGCATTGAGCGTCCGGGATATACTGGACAAAAAATATAATACTTTCCCCTTCGAGGGAAAATGGAAGGAGGCGTTCGGAACACCGGAGCGTGTCGGCGTGTGGTTTATCTGGGGAAACAGCGGTAACGGTAAGACGTCGTTCGTCATGCAACTTTGCAAGGAGCTTTGCAAGTATGACCGGGTAGTTTACAACAGTCTGGAAGAGGGCGCGTGCCTGACGGTACAGAACAACCTGAAGATGCACGGCATGTCGGAAGTAAGCCGTCGGCTGGCATTCATACAGGAGGACATGGAAGCGTTAAAAGCCCGCTTACGTCGCCACAAGAGTTACAACATCGTGGTGGTTGACAGCTTCCAGTACACCCGCATGAGTTACCGTGACTACATCGCGCTGAAAGAAGCCTTCCCCGGCAAGCTGTTCATCTTCATCAGCCATGCCAAAGGCAAGAACCCGAAAGGCGATGCGGCCGAAAGCGTGATGTATGATGCCACGCTGAAAATATGGGTCGAGGGAGGAAAGGCTTTCAGCAAGGGACGGTTTATCGGTAAGACCGGCGAATATGTCGCCTACCCGAGGCTGGCCGAGGAGTATTGGAGTGACAATGGGACAAAAGCGGTGAGCCATGAATAAGAAAAAGATTTACCAGTTAGGCATGGAGCCGCAATACGCCGCCCATGTGATCCTGCTCTGGAACGAAGGCGAATACCCCTGCGATATCCGGGTACGGCGTGCCAAGACCGCCGGTCTGATAGTTGTCGAGGTCGAGGAACTGGAACTGGCTAATAAAATCGTGAACGTCACCCGTTGCAAGGTGGCGATAAAAGAAGTCGAACAATCTAAATAACCGGATCATGAATGAAGTGATAGAAGCAATCGTAAATGACGCGGTGGAAAGGGCAATGGCATTTTCACCTTGTGACCAATCATTCATTTACAGCGAAGTCTCAGATCGCCTGTCGGATTTATCGCATACGGCACTGATAACCGAGTACGGATTTAAAGAGGAGGACTTCGAATGAGTAGGAATTATGCACGTTTTTATACCCTCCTTAACCGTTTGCCTACAGAGGATAAGGACGAATTGAAAGCCTCGCTGGTCAGCCAATACACCGGAGGACGCACCGAATCGCTCCGGGAAATGACCTATAACGAGTACGATGCCATGTGCGAGGACATGCAGCGTATGGATGAGAATTACAAGGCGCGGGAAATCTACCGTGAGCAGCTACGGCAGAAACGCTCCACGGTGCTGAAGTTGATGCAAAAGCAGGGTATTGACACGACCGACTGGAACCGGGTGGATGCCTACTGTCAGAATCCCCGGATCGCGGGCAAGAAGTTTGCCCGGCTGACGACAGAGGAACTGGATACGGTGGCCATCAAGCTGCGGATCATTCAAAGGAAAGACAGGGAAAAGAACACGGATTATTCACAACTAAATTAATTAAAGCTATGACAGAAGAAAGAAAAGCCGTTGAAATGACGGACGAAGAACTGAAACAATTCGAGGCGTTCAAGGCAGAACAGGCCGCCAAGCGAGCCAAGGAACAGGCCAAACGTGACCGCGAGGCCTACAAGGAACTGGTGGACGAAACGATCGAGGAGGCGATCCCGGACTTGCAAGCGGTAAGCGACTGCATCAAGACCGTGAAAAACGGCGTACTGAATAACTTCCGCCGCGTGATCGACATGAAGTCGGAAGTCTTGAAGTTGAAAAAAGACGGCCAACGCACGGACACCTTCACCAATTCCGCTGGAGACAAGCGTATCACCGTAGGGTATTATGAAACCGACGGCTACCGCGACACGGTGGAGGACGGTATCGCCATCGTGAAGGAGTATATCGAGGGGCTTGCCGACAACAAGAAAACGAAGGCACTCGTAAAAATGGTACTCCGCCTGTTGGCCCGTAACGCGCAAGGAACGCTGAAGGCAAGCCGTATTGTCCAGCTTCGCAAGATAGCCGAGGAATCGGAAGACGAGCGTTTCATGGAAGGCGTGCAGATCATCGAGGAGGCCTACCAGCCGGCCATCAGCAAACAGTTTATCCGGGCCGAGATAAAGAACGATAACGGGGCATGGATAGCGATACCGTTAGGAATGACAGAGGCATGAAGGTAAAATCTGCCACCCTTACCCCCGGCTACTGGATATATGTCTGTCCCTGCGACTTTCAGTATTCGGTTTGTCGGGTGGATAAAACAGAGGGGAAATGGCTGGTATATTGTTTCAAATGCAAACAATCCAATGGAAAATATCACAAGATTATGGTAGAAAGAATAGAATTTTCTAAAAACTGGAACGGGAAATTGAACGGCGATAGCTTCACAACCATGAGGCTGCATGATCCCGTGAAATATTGCGTCGGTGCCGTCAAGCAGATTTACTTGAAGGGCATCTGGAAGGGGAATGCCCGGATCATAGACGTGAAACGCATCCACCTTTCGGATATAAACTTGTTCGTCTCGAAGTTGGACATGGGCCTTTCGGCGGAAGATTGCAGGCAGGCGCTTCGCGCCATGTACAAGCAT
>ERZ1026970.664-NODE-664-length-11362-cov-4.158221_pt1 | contig 11362 bp, 5 predicted proteins | sample MGYA00519563_ERZ1026970 | MGnify/ENA primary metagenome ERZ1026970 (study PRJEB26926, sample SAMN06164665) | human gut metagenome | biome: ENVO:00009003; feature: ENVO:2100002; material: ENVO:00002003 | host: Homo sapiens | place: USA | collected 2012 ... | reverse complement strand
AATGTTTGATGCTAGGTTTTCTGCTTGTTCTTTTTCGTATCTTTCTTGTAATTCTTCTTCAGTCATTTTTTCTTTCATCCAAATCTCCCCCTTTTGTTTGAATGCCCTATATATTAGCACTTTTTTTATCAATTGTCAACTTCTTTAATCCTTTTTATACTTAAAACGTTGAATTTATTTTGAATTTCCGTTTTATTAGAAAAAACTGAAATAAGTCTTGATATAATATATTTTATGTTTCCTTGCTATAAGGAGGTATTGAAAATGAAAAATTGGAAACATTTGACATTTGAACAAAGAAAGACTATTTCATCTGGTATATCTCATGAATATAAATTGAAATATATTGGTGAAAGTTTATTAGTCGATCCAACTAGTGTATCAAAAGAAGTTAAAAGAAATAGAATTGAAGTTTCTATCGGATTAAAAAACAATTGTAAAAGGACTCAAAGATGGCCTTATGTTTGTACTGGTTGTAAAAATAGATATAATAATTGTCCTTATACTAAATATAAATATGATGCTTCTAAGGCACAAGAAAAAGCAGATATTAATTTAATTAATTCTAGACGTGGCATAGATGTGGATGATGAAGAATTTAAAAAATTAGATAAAATTATTAAAGATGGTGTTGATGATAATAAATCTATCTATCAAATTAAAATTGAAAATAATCATACTATTAAGAAATGTGTCTCTACTTTATATGGATATATTAACAAAGGTTATTTGACTACTAAAAGAGTTGATTTACCTTATGCAGTTACTTATAAAAAAAGAAAGCATAATAAAAAGTATGAGTATTCTGAAAATAACAAAATTGACAGAACAGGTCATACTTATCTCGATTATCTAGCTTTTATGCATAAAAATCCAGGAATCTATGTCTGGCAACTGGATTTCCTTGGAGCCATAAAAACTGATAACAATAATATTTTAACATTTATTCTACCAAATTTGCAATTCACTTTATTAGATATAATAAATAAACCTGATTCAACAAAGGTAGTTAAGTTTTTTGATGATTTAGAAGAAAAAATCGGAATAAAGACATTTAAAGAATTAATCCCTGTTATCTTGACTGATAGAGACCCTAATTTTGCTGATATAGAAGGTATATGTTTTTCTAAAATAACTGGCGAAGAAAGATGTAAATTATTTTTTTGTGACCCATATGTATCAAATCAAAAACCTAATGTAGAAAATATGAATAAACAAATTAGATTACTTTTTCCTAAAGGAAAATCTGTAGATAAATACAGATATCAAAGCGGTGACGACTTCTGTTATCCAGAATGCGTTCCATACGCCTGTTGGTCCCGTGAGCTTGCAGAGGAAGAACGCAAGTGGCAGTATTATCGCAATAAATCTGCACAGAGATATCATAAGCGACGGAATGCCCATGCCAAGCCCCTCCAGCGCACCTGATGAGGTGACGGATACTGCGGAGATAACAAAGCCGATACAAATTAGGCGAAGTGCTGTTTTGCCTATGGCGATAGTGTCAGCGTTTTCCGTGAAAAGCCCTATGAGTTTGGCTGGGAAAAGTGCGCATATGATAGTTCCTGCCGCCAATATCACACCTGTCATGTAAAGGACAATGCGGTAAATTTTCTTCACACGCTCCCTCTCACCTGCTCCGTAGTTAAAACTGATAACTGGTCGCATACCCTGAATAACACCATTTGCAGGTAGATAAAGAAAGGTCTGGAGCTTGTAGTAAATTCCAAGAACAAGCACATAGCTTTGTGAATATGCCGCAAGTATGCCGTTGAGGGCGGATATGAGAAGTGACGGCAGAGCAAGATTAAGTGTTGCAGGAATGCCTATGGAGTACATCTTTGCGATTATCATGCCGTCGGGACGCTTGTGTTTTGCGGAAAGCTTAACAGGAAGCTCATAGCGAAGATATGCTATTATGTATATGACAAGAGTCAGCACCTGACCGATACCGGTGGCGAGTGCCGCTCCCTTTATACCCATCTCAGGAAAAAATCCAACGCCAAAAATAAGCAGAGGGTCAAGGATTATGTTTGCGATACAGCCGCAGAGCATACTGAACATTGATATCTTCATTCTGCCGACAGATTGGAATATCTTCTCAAATGCAATGGCAAGCATTAATGCAGGAGAGAATGTAAATACAATGTTGCAATACTGCACGCCAAGATCTACAACGTTTTTATTACTTGTGAACATAGATAGAAATGCAGGCATTATAAGTATACATATTATCATTAGCACAATACCATGCAAAGCCGAAAGGGCAAGCCCCTGAGTTGCGGCAATGTCAGCCTTTTCCTTTCTGCCTGCACCAAGATATATGGCAATGACCGCATTGATGCCGATACCAAAGCCGATAGCAGTGGCACTTATAAAATTCTGCACAGGAAACACCAGTGAAAGCGATGTCATTGCATCCTCGCTTATCTTTGCCACGAAAAAGCTGTCAATGATGTTGTAAAGAGAGTTTACAAGCATTGATATCACCATTGGCAGGGACATTGAAAGCAGAAGAGGGAAGATCGGTCTTGTTTTCATGAAATCACTGTTCATTTATTTTTTTACACTCCTTTTGTCTGTGGGCAGAAAAAAAGCCCCACAGCCTGTTTGCTGTGTGGCGAAAAGTGACATACTGTCAGGAAAAATCCACGCAAGTTTTACAAAGTATATTTTAACATAGCGGTATGATTTTGTCAATAAATTTTCTTTAATATTGTGTTTCAAAAAAGTATACAAACACGCTAATTGTAGATTGACAAGATTTTTCTGTTATGGTAAAATGTTATTATGATAATTTATGTTAGGGGAGAAAGCGTAATGACTTTTATAGAGTGGCTCAAAGACTGTAATGAAGCAGACCATTTGACTAAAAAGGTTTACATATGTAATGATTATCTCAACGCCGAGAGAATGTTGGAGAACGCAAGCGGTGAAAATATTGTTATAAGGCTTGAAAGATACACAGTCGCAGATCATGCAAAGCATATTATCGAAACCAGTGCCGAGTATATGGACAGCAGGATAATAACACTGTCAAACGCTGAGGGCTGTGAGATAGTAAGACGTATTATTGATGAAAGCGGTATAAGCTATTTCAAAAGCGACGACCATAATGCTTGCATGGAGATATTCAAGACAATATCAGAGCTTAGAATGAACTGTATAGGCCCTGATTCACTGTCCTTGGACAGCAGACGTATCAACACGCTAAGAGCGATCTTTCAAGCGTATGAAAGCAAGCTTTCAGACAGCAAACTATATGACAGTGCAAAGCTCATAAGCATTGCCAGCGGTCTTATAAAGGCTGGTAAGGCAGACGTGAGCAACGTTCATTTTGCATATGACAAAGAAATAGAAGCTGACAAGCTGACAGCGGAGTATATAGGGCTTTTGTCTGATCCTGCGGTTATAGATAACATGGCTGATATGAGCGATGAGCAGTATCAGAATGGTCTGAGAAAATTAGCACAAAAGGCGGAGCTTTGGAGAAATTATGGCGTAACAAACGAGGTGGAGAGAACTGTTCTACATATCGTGAACAGTGGTTACGAGCTTTGCGATACCGCTGTGCTGTGTCCAGATGACGAGTATATGGACTTGCTCATGAATATGTGCGATCAATACAAAGTCCCTGTGGAATTTCCTGAGGGCATTTCATGCAGACACAGTGACGTTGTTGCATTTTTCAGGGCAATGCTCAAATGGTGCAAAAATGACTATAGATTTGACCTTTTCAAAGATGTGATGCTTTCGCCTGTTTTCAAATATGAGGAGAAAGTAGAGGACGGCAAGACCAAAAGCAAGGGCAGGATATTCCTTGAAGCACAGAACTCTGGAAACGGCTGGGGCATTGAATGGTATAGCACAAGGAATAGTCAGGTGTTCAAGGACTTTTATAAGTTCTTTAAAAAAGAAAATGTCAGCGCAAAAGAGTTTTACGGTGGCGTGCTGAAATTGGTGAATGAGTATGTGAGAGGTACAAACGCTGAGCAGAGAAGTTCCATATCAAGCGTTAAGGAAGCTTTGATAGGCAGATATAGATTTTATGCAGACTATGACAAGAGTCTTAGCTTGCAGGAAACAATGACTGAGATCACCGACATTGCAGAGAACGCAAGGTATTCTTTGCCTGCATCAAAAGGCGCTGTTACCTGCTGTCTTATGGGGTGGTATTCTGCGCTTTTCATGAAAAACATATATGCTCTTGGTCTGACAACAGGAAGATTTCCTGTCATGCAGGACGAGTCGCCTGTTCTGAACGATAAGGAGAGAGAACAGCTTTTCGGCAACCGTGACCATTGTTCTGACTCTATCGAGCGCAGAAAGCTCACTGACCTTGTGAGAACTGTTCTCATGGCTGAGAGAGCAAACCTTGTTGTAAGCTGTAGTGTTTATGATACCGTAGAAATAAGAGCGCAAAGCCCGTCGGCAGTGTATACTGTTATTGCGGCTGAAAAGGGCATTGATGTAAACAAAATAGAAGTGTATGATTATCTTTCCGACAGACGCAAGGTGAGCGTGCGTTCTGAGATATCATTAAACAGTGCTTTTCTTAACAAGGCAGAAAAAATCGGGCTTCATGATGACGGTGCAAAGCAAAGCGAAAGCCTTACGGAGTATCTTGATAAGCAAAGAGAAAGCCGTATAGATATATTGCGTGAAATGTGCGAAAATGAACATTTTATCATTTCTGCCACAAGCCTTTCGACTATGCTTCAGTGTCCGCTGAGGTTTTTCTATGAGCGTATTGCCCATGTTGAAAAGCCGCAGGAGGTGGATATAGACCGCAGTGCATGGCTCAAAGGCAATGTCAAGGGAATGTATATACATGAGATAATGGAGAATTATGCCAAGACTGTGCTTAAAGGCAAAGGTGCGAATGAGGTGTCTGAAACTGTTGACAAGGCGATACTTGATGAGATATTCGAGAGCGTTTCTAAAAACTATCTCCGTAACTATCCCCCTGTGGATATGACTGTTGCGCAGAGTGAGAGAGAGGAATATTACAACTGTGTCAAAGCTTATCTTGACGAACTGCACGGCGATATACACTCAGGCAAACGTGAGGTCGTTGAGGTCGAGTATCCGTTCAACGGTGATGTGGAGATAGGCAAATATACAGTCACCATAAGGGGCAGGATAGACCGCCTTGACAGGATAATAGACGGCACAAAGGTGTCATACCAGATAGTTGACTACAAGACGGAGGATATCAAAAAATTCAGGGAAAAGCTCCCAGAAGACCCACAGGATCATATTTATGCACTTGCGCTTGAAAATGGTTGTACGCCTGTGGGAGAAGTGAGCGAAAGTGATATCGTTGCCGCAGATTACGTTTTCATTCTTGAAAAAGGGAATTGCCATGTAGTTAACAATAAGGATAATTCTGGAATCGAAAACATGATAACAATAACATTTAAGAAAATAGTAGAAGAGGGCTTTAAAAAGTGTATTGTGAATAAGAATGATAAAATTACTCCATGCACGTTTTGTCCTGCTTATGAAGAAGTTTGCTCAGGGGGTGCAACAGAATGAGTGAAGAACAGATAAGAAGCTATATAATAGACAAAGACAGTTATGATAAGAATATCCTTGTTGAAGCAGGCGCAGGTGCAGGTAAGACAAGGCTTATAATACAGCGTGTTATAGGTCAGATAGGCGCAGGTATACCTGTTGAAAAGATAGTGCTTATAACTTTCACCAACGCTGCTGCAAACGAGCTTTATGAGAGGATACAGGCAGGGCTTACGGAGAATATCGCAAAATGCAGCGGTGAGGAAAAGAAGCTGTATGAGAACGCTGTTATGAATTTACAGCGCATGAAGATAAGCACTATACACAGCTTTTGTTTGAGTATGCTGTCAGAACAGCCTTTTGAAGCTGACCTGCATTTGGGATTAAAACTTGCCGAGGACGGTGAAACAAAGCAGGCACAGGCTGACTTTTTCGAGAGATATTACCGCACAAATGGTGCGAACATAGAAGATTTCGGCTTTCTGAACAGCAATCAATATAAGCTCAGAGACAGCCGTGTGAAAAACTTTCTTATGGAAACATTTCTTGAGTGTGCTGAATACAGAGATGTTGAGTTTGTTAGGGATAAAAGCTATGACAGTGTGACATTTGACACCATAAATAAGCTTGCCTATAAAGAAATGTGTAACTATAGGGACAGCCTTGTGCGTGCGTTCTATAATGGTACTTTGGGTGGAAAATACGAAGATGTAGCAGGTTTTATTGTTGGTGATGTGACAAAGTTTTTTCCTGATAATATGAATGTCTACGACCCAAAGTATAATTATGTAAAAGTTTGCGCTAATCTTAAAGCTTGCAAAAAGTTCCTTGAGCCTTTTAATAAGACTAAAATTAAGAAAGATCATCCAAAGAGCAATGAGAACATGGCTATTTTCAGCCCAAGTGGGTTTGATAATGTAAAGAAAGAAAATGCTCTATATGCCCTCAACAAGACGGCAACGTATATAGAGCAGGCTGTAAAGGCTTATCAGGAGAGTGAAGACGGGGAGAGCGTTTCAAATGACGGGCTTTTGTATCACACTCACAAGCTTCTCAAAAACAGCATTGAGGCAAGAGCGTTTTTCAAAAACAAGTATTCCTGCATTTATATAGATGAGTTTCAGGACACTGACGTTATGCAGACTGAGCTTCTGCTGTATCTTTGTGCAGACGACAGCAAGCTTATAGCAGGCGGTGATATATGGCAATGCCCACTCCGTGATGGTGCGCTGTTTGCGGTGGGCGACCCTAAACAGTCTATCTACGGCTTCCGTGACGCCGATATCAGGCTTTATAACAAAATGAAAGCCAAATTCCAGAACAATAATGAGAAAAACTGCGAGTTTTTCTCACTTGATTACAACTTCCGCTCTGATGAGCAGCTTATAGCTTGGGTAAATGAAAAGTTCCGGCCTGAAATAAACGGCAAATATGGTATGACATACAGCGATATGATATCAAAGGCTGATAAGCCTGCGGCTGTTTCCGATGATGTTATCAGAGGGGCATATTTTGTCAAAGATCCAGGTGCTGAAAGCGTGGCTAAGATAATATCAGACCTAGTGAAGGTCGGAAAGATATTCGACAAGGGTATGGAAAGACCTATAAAATACAGTGATTTTCTTCTGCTTCTTTGGAACACAACTCAAATGGAGTTTTATTCAATGGTCTTGACAGATCGTGGCATACCATATACAATGTGGGGTAAACGCCCTCAAAAAAACAGTCTGGTGCTGAAAAGATTTATTGCTCTTGCAGAGTTCGTTTTTGAAAGCTACAGCCCTACCGCAAAGGAAAAGGCTTATTCTATCCTTTGGAGATGTAGGCCTGACAGCATCGATTTTGAAGACGCTGAAATTGACGTAGACGATTATGAACAAAACTGTGAAAGCAATGACGCCACGCTTGTTGCAGTAAAGGCGTCTGCCGATACTGTCAATGAGCCTATAGCGAAGCTTTATAAGATACTTGATTTTCCTGAGCTTCTTTTTGATAATACCAGCAACAGAGAATATGAGCTTTCAAATCTTATCTATCTTATTGAAAAGTGGGAAAAGCAGGACTTTGCAGGAAGCGATGAGCTTATGGACATGATGAAAAACGAGCTTTCTGTGCTGAAAGAAAAAGAGCTTATCCTTGACAGCAGTGAGCAGAACTGCGTAAGGCTCATGAATCTTCACAAGGCAAAGGGTCTTGAGGGGAATATCGTTATTATGGCGGAGGCTAAAAATCATAAATTTAGCGGAGGAAAGTACACCGACCTTGTGGCTAAAAGACAGGTCTATGTACCTTTGAAAACAAGCGATTATTCATATATGGACTATCTGACATTCTATCCTAATGAGAGGAAGCAGGCAGAGGATAAATATTTTGGCGAACAGCTCAGGCTTGAATATGTTGCGGCCACAAGAGCAAAGCAGGCTTTTATATTTGTGTATACTTTTGAACGGAAAAAACCTGTGATCGACAAACTTACAATGAGCAAAATAGGCAGAGAACTGCCGCAGATAAACAATGCCACAGCGCAAAGTGCTGTGCAGGCGGCGCAGATAAACGTCAAGGATATATTCGACGAGGTGAACAACAGCCGAAATGCTTTTGATGAAAGCGTTAAAAAGCTCAGTGAGAAACATGTTAGCAAAATCACTCCGAGCCACCTTGAGGACGGCAAAAAGGTCACTATACCAAGTGGAGTAGAGAAACTGTCTTACAAACGTCCAATGGGCAGAGATATCGGTCATATGGTACATCGTGCCTTTGAGCTTGCGGTGAATATGCGTGGAAAGCTGTTTCCGTATAACGAAACGCCACAGCAGAAAGAGCTAATCCAGAAGATTGTCAGCAGAGCGTATCTCGACTTTGAGGGCGAGTGCAGTTCGCAGGCTTCTGAGAGCTTTTATAAGGACTATATCAACTATCAGCTTCACAGCTTTTTGAAAGATAAGGATATCGAAAAATTGCTCAAAACTGCGCAGGCAGTGTATACAGAGCTTCCATTCTACAGTATGGACGGCAATGAATACAGCAACGGAGTTATGGATCTTGTGCTTAAAATGTCAGACAAAAGCTTTATCATAATCGACTATAAGACCAACATACAGGAAGAAGCCGACAGAAAGCTTTTTGAGGAGAGAATTTTAAAGACATATCGTCCACAGCTTGATTTCTACGAAAAGATACTCAGAAAAATGCTTTCGCTCAGTGAGAAAACTGAGGTGGAGTGCCATATTTACTTTATGAATGACGATAAATATATGAAAAACTAGAGCAAAGTCGCTTAAAATATGAATGAGTTAATATTATGAATAATATTATAATTTGTATCGTTCGGTTGACAATGTGATTGAGGTGTGGTATAATAAATCAGTTAATAATGTCGAAAAAAGTAAAAAAAGCAACAATAAGTCTACACTAAGCGTAAGGAGAACGTGAATATGGACGTGTACAAATTATGGACCTGCGATGATAACAGCGAAAGCCAACTGAGTTCTACCTCTTCGGAGATAGAAAAGGAAATTGACGTTCTCAGGAAAACTTTTGATTTTGTCAGGCTTCTGAAAGCGGACGGTCCTCATGGAGTGAGCGGCTGCGTTGAAAATCCATGTCAGTGTTTTTCTTTTTGGAAAGTGGACGAGCCTTGTGAAAACTGTATATCCTTAAAAACTTTTATTGATAAAAAGCCGAGAACTAAGCTTGAATTTATGGGAACTGACATTTATCAGGTCTTTTCAAAGTATGTTCAGATTGACGGAGAGCCGTATGTTATGGAGCTTATCAAAAAGCTTGATGAGGACTCTCTGCTGGGTGTTCAGGACAGAGAAAAGATAATGAATAAGCTGTCAAAATATCATAAGGCAATGTATACTGATGCGTTGACAGGTGCGAGCAACAGAAGATATTTTGAAGATAAGCTTAAAAAGTCCCATGTGCCTGCGGGCGTTGCGATGATAGATCTTGACGACTTCAAGGTTTATAATGATACATGCGGTCATGACGCAGGAGATATGGTGCTTGTGACAGTGGTTGATGCTATAAGGCGCTGTATTAGAAAATCTGATGTGCTTGTGCGTTATGGTGGCGACGAGTTTTTGCTTGTCATGCCTGATATTCAGGAGGACGATTTTGCCCATAAGCTCAGGAAGATAAAACGAAATATCCATGCGGCAACTGTGCCAGGGTATTCAAATATACGTCTGTCAGCAAGCGTCGGCGGCGTTTTCACTGATGGCAATAGCCTTGACGAAGCTGTCAGCAAGGCTGATAAGCTTATGTATCAGGCAAAGACAAAGAAAGATACAGTTGTCACAGATGGTCACGAAAGTGTTGCCGGTGAGCCTCAAAAGCAGGAGATACTTATTGTTGACGATTCAAATATAAACAGAGAGATACTCTCTGAAATGCTTGGCAATGAATATATCATACATGAGGCGGCAAGCGGCGAGGAGTGTATTGACCTGCTTAGTCAGTATGGCACTGGAATTTCACTTGTGCTTTTAGATATAATCATGCCTGAAATGGACGGATTTGAAGTTCTTGACTATATGGCGGAACATCATTGGATAGATGATATCCCTGTTATAATGATATCAAGCGAGGATTCTGCGTCCTCTATAAGAAAAGCGTATGAGTTTGGCGTTTCTGATTATATCAGCAGACCATTTGATTCACGCGTTGTGTATCAGCGTGTGTTCAATACCATTAAGCTTTATGCAAAACAGCGCAGACTTATTTCCCTTGTCAGCGACCAGATGTACGAAAAAGATAAAAACAACCGTATGATGATAAGCATACTCAGCCAGATAGTAGAGTTCAGAAACGGCGAGAGTGGAAGTCATGTGGTGAACATAAAGCGCATAACGGAGCTGCTTTTAGATAGGCTTCCTATGCGTACAAACAAGTATACTGTCAGCGGCACTGAGCAGCTTCTCATACCAATGGCTGCGGCACTCCATGATATCGGCAAGATAGGTATTGACGATAAGATACTCAATAAGCCCGGCAGGCTAACCAAAGAGGAGTTTGAGATAATGAAAACTCACTCCGCTATCGGAGCGAATATGCTTGAAAGTCTTGAGCAGTTCCGTGACGAGCCACTCTTGAAGATAGCCCATGATATATGTAGGTGGCACCATGAGCGTTATGACGGCAGGGGCTATCCTGACGGACTAAAAGGCGACGAGATACCGCTATCGGCTCAGATAGTTTCTGTCGCCGACGTTTATGACGCACTTGTCAGCGAGCGAGTTTACAAAAAGGCGTATTCTCATGAAAAGGCTATGGCATTGATACTTAACGGAGAGTGCGGCACATTCAACCCTGTGCTTGTCGAATGTCTTAAAGATATTCAGAACGAGCTTGCAAAGGGTGTAGAATAAGAGATGATATGATTTGTAAGGAGTGTCCTGATGACTACTAGAGAATTTTATGAAAGCATTGGCGCAAGTTATGACAACGTTCTGGTACGTTTCGGCAGTGAGAAAATGATAACAAAGTTTGCAAAAAGATTTGCAGATGATACAACTTTTCAGGATATGTGCAAGGCTTTAGAGGAGAAAAACGCCAAGGAAGCTTTCCGTATGGCACACACCCTCAAAGGCATTTGTAGCAATCTTGGCTTTGACGAACTTTACAAGGCGAGCTATGACCTTACAGAGGATCTTAGGGACGGTGAGCTGTCAGGCTATGAGCAGGATTATGAAAAGGTCTGCGAAAAATATAAGATAGTTTATGACTCTGTGACAAAAATAGATAACTGAGTTTTGAACGATAGTCTGTCAGACTGTCGGTTTTATGGTGAGGAGGAGCTTCCACCACATGAGCTTAGAATGATGCTGTCTCTTATACA
>ERZ1026970.656-NODE-656-length-11484-cov-7.543180_pt1 | contig 11484 bp, 7 predicted proteins | sample MGYA00519563_ERZ1026970 | MGnify/ENA primary metagenome ERZ1026970 (study PRJEB26926, sample SAMN06164665) | human gut metagenome | biome: ENVO:00009003; feature: ENVO:2100002; material: ENVO:00002003 | host: Homo sapiens | place: USA | collected 2012 ... | reverse complement strand
CCGCAGCCGCCGAAGCGGTGCTTAAGCCGTAAGGCGGGAATTGTGCGGTATTGCCATAATTCTATTCTATCGCCATTAAAGTTTTTCGCCAGGACTTTTTTCAAAAAGGCCGCCAATCTCCCGTAAATAAAACCTCACATCTTCGGGAAGATAATGCGGATGGTGGTGCCGGTGCCGACGGTGGATTCCAGATCAATGCGCGCACCGTGCAGAACAGCGATATGCTTGACAATGGCGAGCCCCAGGCCTGTTCCGCCGGTCGCCTTGGAGCGGGATTTGTCCACTCGGTAAAAGCGCTCAAACACGCGGCTCTGGCTGTCCTGTGGGATGCCGATGCCATTGTCCTCCACGCAGAAATACGGGCAGCCGTCCGCATTGGTGCCGCAGCTCAGCTCCACATGGCCACCCGGCCGGTTGTAGCGGATGGCATTGTCGCACAGGTTGGTTACAAGCTCGGTCAACAGGTCGTGGCTGCCGCGCACCGTAACGGGCTGTACTTTGTATTGCAGCGTAATGTAGGCTTTGCGGGCGTTCACCGTCATGTTGGTGGCAACATCCTTGACCAGCACGCCAAGGTCCACCGGTACAAAATCGGCGGTGGAGCTGTTTTCCTGCTGCTTGCTCATGCCGTCCAGTTCCGAAAGCTGCAAAATATCCGATACCAGCGTGATCATGCGCTGGGCTTCCTTGTGGATACGGTGGCCAAAGGTGGGAATGTCCTCCTGTTTTGCCATGCCGTTTTCAATCAGCTCTGCATAGCCGGAAATGCTTGTCAGCGGGGTTTTCAGCTCGTGGCTGACATTAGCGGTAAACTCCCGGCGGATGGTCTCATTGTCCTCCCGCAGCTTGCGGTCAGACTGTACCGTGTGCGCCAGCGGGATCAGCTCCTCATACGGCACATTGGCCTCGATACAGTCCAGGTGCTCCGCCATTCGGGTGATGGGCTGCACCAGATGCTTGGTAATGACCTGCGCCAGCACCAGCGCCAGAATGATGATAAGGATGCACCCGGCCACCAGAACGGGCAGCACGCGGTTGTAGCTGCTCCACATGTTGCTGGTTTCGTCCGCCAGCCGCAAAACGCTTCCGTCCGTCAGGCGCACGGCATAATAATGGGTGTCGTACCCAAGGGTTGCACTGCGGCGCACGCTGGCACCAGTGCCCTCTGCCATAGCCTGCTGGATCTCTGGGCGGTTGGCATGGTTGGGCAAGGTGCTGGGATCAGCAGTGGCAGAATCGTATAAAACGGTGCCATCCTGGGCCACAAGGGTCAGACGCAGGCCGTCTGCATACTGGGCCAGCTGCTCTGGCTGTGGGTCGGCAGAATGCTCATACCCCACCGCAATAGCTTCCACCGTGCGGGAAAGGTCGGTGTCAAACTGCTCGGCAAAAGCGTGCTGGAACAGCAGCGCTGCCCCCACCACGCTGAGCAGGAGGGACAAAATACCCACAGCCATCAAAGTGGTGCGCAACAGGTGAGCCATGCTGCGCGGCGCAGTGATGTGGGCGGTTTCGGCGGTATCAGGCATCTTCCCCGGCCTCCGTGCCCTTGGCGGACAGTTTGTACCCCACCTTGCGCACGGTGCAGATGGCGTCCCCGGCGTGGCCCAGCTTTTGGCGCAGGGTCCGCACGTGCATGTCAATGGTGCGGCTTTCCAACAGGTCGTCGGTATCCCACACGGCTTTCATGATGCGCTCGCGGGCCAGAACTTCTTCGGGATGTTCCAAAAAGAAATGCAGCAGCGAATATTCCTTAAAGGTCAGCTCCACCGGCTCACCGTCCACCGTAACGGTGCGGGCAACGTCATCCAGCGTGATGTCTCCAAACCGCAGGGTGGTGGTGCTGGCTGGTGCGGTGCTGGCGCGGCGCAGCACCGCCTTGACGCGGCTGATGAACTCCATAATGCCGAACGGCTTGCAGAGGTAATCGTCTGCACCGTGGTCCAACCCTTTTACCACATCAATCTCGCTGGTTTTGGCTGTGACCATGATGACTGGTACGGTGCGGGTCGCGGCGGTCTCCCGCAGGCGGCCCAAAATCTGGTAGCCGTCCTCATCGGGCAGCATAACGTCCAGAATCACCAGGTCGGGCACGGTCTCCCGCACGGCAGCCCAGAAGGAAGCCCCGTCCTCAAACCCGCGGACGGTGTACTGGTTGGTTTGCAGAGCATACTGCTCCAGCTCACGGATGGATGCGTCATCTTCAACAATATAGATCATAAGATCCTCCAAACAAACAGGCCGAAACCTGCGATGTGCCACAGGTCCCGGCCCATTTTACAGGGGAAAGCCCTGCGATCATTATTTTTTCTGCTCCGGTGCAGCGGCAGTTCCGCTGGGGCCGGGCTCAAAGGTATAGCGGCCGCGGTAGCGCTCATAGCGCTTTTCAAAACTGGGGCTTTCACCGTTTTTGATGTGGTTCAGGTATTCATGGGTATCAAAGCGGTCCTCCGATACTTCAATCATGGCAACGGCAATGTTGGAGCAGTGGTCAGCAATGCGCTCATAGTTGGTCAGCAGATCATCCAGCACAAAACCGTACTCAATGGTGCAGGCGCCGGCCTGCAGGCGGGCAATATGGCGGGTTTTGACTTCGCGCACCAGGCCGTCCACAACCTGCTCCAGCGGCTCGATCTTGCCGGCGGCGTAACAGTCGTTCTTCTGGAACGCATCCACGGTGCGGTTCACGATATCCTGAACGGCGGCCTCCAAAACGGAAAGATCGTCGATCGCTTCGTGGCTGAAGTGGATGGATTTTTCCTGAATTTCCTGCCCGGCCTTGAGCAGGTTGACCGAGTGGTCAGAGATGCGCTCCAGGTCATTGATGGTGTGCAGCAGGGTGTTGATGGTGCGGTTGTCCTCGCGGGAAAGTGCCTTGGCACTCAGCTTGACCAGATAGGTACCCAGAACGTCCTCGTAATGGTCCACAGCGTCTTCCTTGCGGTTCACCTCGTCAGCAATGGCTTCATCCCACTTGTGGGTCAGGGACATGGCCTGCAGCAGGGAGGTGCGGCAGATCTCGGCCATATCGCCGCCGGTCAGCATAGCGCGGCCAACGGCAACGGACGGGGTGGAAAGCAGGCGTTCGTCCAGCAGGGAATGCTGCTCGCCCGCCTGATCCTTGCTGTCCGGCACGGTCAGGATGGCCAGCTTTTCCAGCACGCGGTTGAACGGCAGCAGGATGGCGGTGGTCACAATGTTGAATATCGTGTGCACAATGGCAATGCCAAAGGTGTTGGCGGTTTCGTTGTAGAACGAGAATCCCAGCAGCGCATGCAGCCCGTAAAAACCGCACAGGAACACCAGCGTGCCGATGAGGTTAAAGTACAGATGAACAAATGCGGTGCGCTTAGCATTTTTGTTGGCACCGGCAGAGGAGATCAGCGCGGTAACGGTGGTGCCGATGTTCTGGCCCATGATGATGGGAACCGCCGCTGCATAGGTGACGGCACCGGTGGAGGTGAGGGCCTGCAAAATACCCACCGAAGCGGAGGAAGACTGCAACACAGCCGTCAGCACGGCACCGGCCAGCACGCCCAGAACCGGGTTTTTGAAGCTCAGAAACAGGTCCATGAACCAGGGCTCATCGGCCAGAGGACTCATGGCGGTGGACATGGTGTTCATACCGGCCATCAGGACGGAAAAGCCCACCATGATCTTGCCCACGCCGCTGCGGCGGTCCTTATCCTTGCCCAGCATATAAAGGAAGATGCCGATAAAGCCAAGGATGGGAGCCCACGCGTTGGGGTTCAGCATCTGGATAGCGAAGGAATCACCCTCTAGGCCTGAAAGCGAGAGCAGCCAGCCGGTAACGGTGGTACCGATGTTGGCGCCCATGATGACGCCGATGGCCTGGTGCAGCTCCATCAGGCCGGAGTTGACAAAGCCGACCGCCATAACGGTGGTGGCACCGCTGGACTGGATCACTGCAGTGATGACCATGCCCAGCAGCAGCCCGCGCACCGGGCTGGCCGTCATTTTGGAAAGGATGCCTTGCAGTTTGCTGCCAGCGGTCTGCTCAAGGGCTTTGCCCATGAGGTCCATGCCGTAAAGGAACATGGCAATACCGCCCATCAGCGTGAACACATTAAAAATGCTCATACAGGGGGTTACACTTCCATTTCTCTTTTGTTATGTTTTCATTGTTGGGTGCAGCCGCACCCGGAGCAAAACCGAATCAAATCGTTTTGCACATGCCCACAATGGCACTATACCGTTACCTATTATAATAGAAAACAGGGCTTTATGAACACCAAAAGCCAGTAAAAGAATTGTAAAGACTGTGTAAAATGTCGAATCAACGCAAGAAAACTGCTAAAATTGGCACATTGTAAAAATTTGGCGCATTGATTTTGGGCAACTTTACACAAACTTTGCAAAAGGAAAGTTTCCATTACCAAAGCTTTACCCGGATTGTACTGCACTATGGTCGATACTGGGGAAACAGCGCGGTACAATAAATACGCACTCAGGAAGAACGAATAGGAAAATACGAACCCCTGAGCGAATGTGTGAGATAGAATAACAGATACAATTAAGGGAGAAGAAAGTTTATGTTAAAGCGTAATGTTTCCGTTGCAGTTGCTGCTGCTCTGGCTCTCAGCCTGGCCGCCTGTGGTTCCAGCCCGGCATCCTCCGCTGCTTCCAGCGAAGCAGTTTCCAGCGAGGCTGTCTCCAGTGAGGCTGCTTCCAGTGAAGCCGCTGCTGCACCGGCTGCCGGCGATTTCGATGCCGATCAGGACATCACCGTGATTTCCCGTGAGGATGGCTCCGGCACCCGCGGCGCTTTCATCGAGCTGACCGGTGTGGAAGCCAAGAACGATGCAGGCGAAAAGGTTGACAACACCACCGAGGCGGCTGCCATCCAGAGCTCCACCAACGGCGTTCTGACCGCTGTTTCCAACGATGAGACCGCAATCGGCTACATCAGCCTGGGTTCTCTGAACAATGATGTCAAGGCTGTCACCGTGGAAGGCGTTGCCCCCAGCGCTGACACCGTGAAGGATGGTACTTACACCCTGGCTCGTCCGTTCAACATCGTTACGAACGGCGAAGCTGCCGACCCCGTTGCCGTGGACTTCATTGCTTACTGCATGAGCACCGACGGTCAGGCCCTGGCCACCGAGGAAGGTTACATCGGCGATGTTGGCGCTGATTACACCAGCACCCAGCCCGCAGGCAAGATCGTGGTTGGCGGTTCCTCCTCTGTTTCCCCGCTGATGGAAAAACTGATCGAAGCGTATAAGACCGTGAACCCCAACGCAACCCTGGAACTCCAGACCACCGACTCCACCACCGGCGTTTCCGGCGCACTGGATGGCACCTACACCATCGGTATGGCCAGCCGTGAGCTGAAAGATTCTGAGGTTGAGGGCGGCGCAAAGGCGACTGTCTTGGCAAAGGATGGCATTGCTGTTATCGTCAGCAACGACAACCCCACTGATAACCTGACCGTTGACCAGATCAAAGGCATCTACACCGGCGAGCTGACCACCTGGGCAGACGTTCAGTAATCTCCCTTTCTAAAAAAGACGGCTGTTGCGGCGGCAAAAGGCGGCAACGGCCGTTTTTTGAAAGCCATCGGTATATAGTTCCTGAGCAAAGACAGGAGAGTATGGGAAAATGAAAACAACAACTTCGCACATGAAAGAGATCGTCATGCAGGGTGTATTTACCGCCTGCGCGTGCATCTCCATTCTGGCCGTGGCGCTGATCTGCATCTTCTTATTTGCAAACGGCCTGCCCACCATTTTTGAGATCGGCCCCCTCAAGTTCCTGCTTGGCACCACCTGGAAACCCGGCAACAACCTGTACGGCATCCTGCCCATGATCCTGGGGAGCATCTATGTCACCGCAGGCGCGATCATTGTGGGGGTGCCCATTGGGCTGCTGACGGCCATCTATATGTCCCGCTTTGCATCGCCCCGTATCAACAAGGTGCTGTTGCCGGCGGTACAGCTGCTGGCCGGTATCCCCTCGGTCGTGTACGGCTTCTTCGGCATGATCGTTATGGTCCCGGCGGTGCAGGCTATGGTCAAATCGGACTTTTTCAAAACTGTGCTGCACGTGAAAAGCGGCAAGGGCATGAGCCTGTTTACCGCCAGCCTGCTGCTGGGCATCATGATTTTGCCCACCATCATCACGGTCAGCAAAACCAGCCTGGACGCTGTGCCCCAAAGCTATTACGAGGGCAGCCTGGCTCTGGGTGCTACCCATGAGCGCAGCGTGTTTTGCGCGGTGCTGCCCGCCGCCAAAAGCGGCGTAATGTCCGCTGTAATCCTGGGTGTTGGCCGCGCCATCGGCGAAACGATGGCCGTTGTGATGGTTGCCGGCAACCAGACCTGGATGCCCAAGGGCTTGTTCCAGGGGCTGCGCACGATGACCTCCAACATCGTCATCGAGATGGGTTACGCTGCAGACCTGCACCGCGAAGCGCTGATCGCAACCGGCGTTGTGTTGTTCGTTTTCATTCTGCTGATCAATCTCTGCTTTAGTTTGGTAAAGGGGGGCGAAAAGAATGGCTGATTTTGCTGCAACCGCCGGTAAAACCGATGATATGACCCACGCAAATGCGAAAATCGTTTCCCCCGCCCGCCACGAAAACCGCATGGCGGCCCGCGCGTATGCCCTTGTTATGCGCTGGCTGGTGCGGCTGGCGGCCCTGATTACCGTGGCGATCCTTGTGTTCCTGATCGGCTATATCCTGGTCAACGGTATTCCCAACCTCAAGCCGTCCCTGTTTGAGTGGACCTATAATTCCGACAACGTATCCCTGATGCCCGCGCTTATCAATACCATTCTGATGACGGCGTTCTCGCTGGCCATTGCCACACCGCTGGGCATTTTTGCTGCGGTCTGGCTGGTGGAATACGCCAAGCGCGGCAGCAAGCTGGTCAAGGTGGTGCGCATCACCACCGAAACGCTGCAGGGCATCCCCTCCATCGTATACGGTCTGTTCGGTATGCTGTTCTTTGTCATGCAGCTCAAATGGGGCTACAGCCTGATCGCCGGTGCCTTCACGCTGGCCATCATGGTGCTGCCGGTCATCATGCGCACCACCGAGGAAGCGCTACTTGCAGTGCCGGATTCTTACCGCGAGGGCAGCTTTGGCCTGGGGGCCGGCAAGCTGCGCACCGTATTCACCATTGTGCTGCCCAGCGCCATGCCGGGCATCCTGTCCGGCGTGATTTTGGCAACGGGCCGCATTGTAGGCGAAACCGCGGCCCTGATCTACACGGCCAGCACCGTTGCCGCCGTGCCCGCCAGCGTGTTCAGCTCCACCCGTACCCTTGCCACCCATATGTATCTGCTTTCCAACGAGGGCCTGCATATCAATGAAACCTACGGCACTGCCGTGGTGCTGTTGATCCTGGTGCTGCTCATCAACAGCCTGTCCAGCTTTATTGCCGGCCGCCTTGCCAAAAAGTAATGCCGAAAGGAACTGCATGATGAATAAATTCGAAGTTAAAAACATGGACCTGTATTACGGCAGCTTCCATGCACTGAAAAATATCAATATTGCCATCCCCGAAAAAGAGATCACGGCGTTCATCGGTCCTTCCGGCTGCGGCAAGTCTACTTTCCTGAAGAGCCTGAACCGTATGAACGACCTGGTGGAAGGCTGCCGCATTTCCGGCGATATCCTGCTGGACGGTGTGGATATCTATAAGGATAAGATGGATGTCAATGTGCTGCGCAAGCGGGTTGGCATGGTGTTCCAGAAGCCCAACCCCTTCCCGATGAGCATTTACGATAACATCGCCTACGGTCCCCGCACCCACGGTGTGCGCAGTAAGGCGCAGCTGGATGAAATTGTGGAAAAAAGCCTGCGCGGCGCTGCCATCTGGGACGAAGTGAAGGATCGCCTGAACAAAAGTGCGCTGGGCATGTCCGGCGGCCAGCAGCAGCGTTTGTGCATTGCCCGCGCCCTGGCGGTGGAGCCGGAAGTTCTGCTGATGGACGAACCGACCTCCGCCCTGGACCCCATCTCCACCTCCAAGGTGGAAGAGCTGGCTCTGGAATTAAAGGACCGCTACACCATCGTAATCGTGACCCATAACATGCAGCAGGCCGCCCGTATTTCAGATAAGACGGCGTTCTTCCTGCTGGGTGAGCTGGTGGAAATGGGCGATACGGAACGCCTGTTCTCCACCCCTGTGGACAAGCGCACGGAAGATTATATTTCCGGCCGTTTTGGTTGATCGGAGGAGCAATACCATGCCTAGTGTGCGTAAATCTTATGATGAAGAGCTTTTGCAGCTGGATACCTTGCTGGCCCGCATGGGTCACGAAGCCGGTGCCGCCATTGAAAGCGCACTGACTGCCCTGCGCAATGATGATATTGAACTGGCCCGCAGCGTGGTTGCGCGGGACAGCCAGATCGACGCAGGCGAACATGAGATCGAACACCGCTGCCTGCAGCTGCTGCTGCGCCAGCAGCCGGTGGCTTCGGATCTGCGCAAGGTCAGTACAGCCCTGAAAATGGTAACGGATGTGGAGCGCATCGGCGACCAGGCCAGCGATATTGCGGAGCTGGTACTGCACCTGCACGCCAAATCCACCGATGCTGTGGGCGTGCTGGAAGATATCCTGAAAATGGGCGATGATGTGTTGAAGATGGTCAAGCGCTCCATTGCTGCCTATGTGCAGGTGGACCTTGCCGTTGCCGCGGAAGTGATCGCCCATGATGATGTCATCGACGCCGCGTTCGCGCGCATCAGCAGCGAAATTGCCCAGTACATTGCCGCCCGCCCCACCGAAGCAGAGACCGCGCTGGATCTGTTTATGGTGACCAAATATCTGGAACGCCTTGGTGACCACGCCGTGAACGTGGCCGAATGGGTCGAATTCTTAAAGACCGGCGTTCACAAATCCCGCAAGATCGTGTGATCTTGCCCGGCGGCGTGTGAGGCCGCTCCAAGGTGAACCTGAAGCCAACTGCTTGGATTTTGAATTTTCAGGTACACCCAATAACATTGCCATTCTCTTTTTTATGTTTTCCTATACCGCACCAAAGGGCCAGCACTGCACGCTGGCCCTTTGGTGTTTTTATGTGTAGACTGCTGGGAATGAAACCTGGCAGAAAAGTGGAAGAAGCAATGCAGAGTGTGTTATACTGAAAAGGACAAATCGAAAACGGCTGCACAATATGAGCACTGCGATGAGATTTTGAAAGAAAAGACCGCACACCTCGGCATCCATGTTACCCGCGAAGACATCATCCACAGCTTTGACAATGCTAAGGGCACGAATGGCAGCATGCAGTTTCTTCCGCCAGCCTGCCGCTGGTCGTGGTTGCGCTGGTCATTTCGTTCTTTGCCTGATTGGTACATGTATTGAAAAATTCTATTTTATAACCCAAAAGCCCAAAGCGGCACGGTTCACTTAACCGGCAGCTTTGGGCTTTTGCTGTTTTATCAGAGAAAAAATTACGCGCTTACATCTTCAAACTGGCTGTTGTACAAATCGGCGTAGAACCCGCCAGCGGCCAACAGGTCGTCGTGGGTGCCCTGCTCCACAATGTCACCATCCCGCATGACTAAAATCAAGTCGGCGTCCTTGATGGTGGAAAGCCGGTGGGCAATCACAAAGCTGGTGCGGCCGCGCATCAGGTTGTCCATGGCGGTCTGGATGCGCTGTTCGGTGCGGGTGTCCACACTGCTGGTGGCTTCGTCCAAAATCAAAATTTTGTTGTCCGCCAGAATGGCGCGGGCAATCGTCAGCAGCTGTTTCTGGCCCTGGCTCACGTTGGAAGCATCCTCGTTCAACTCCATCTGGTAGCCGCCGGGCAGCGTGCGGATAAAGTGGTCGGCACAGGCGGCCTTGGCGGCGGCGATGACTTCCTCATCGGTGGCATCCAGGCGGCCATAGCGGATGTTTTCCATAATGGTGCCCTGGAACAGCCAGGTATCCTGCAATACCATGCCAAAGCCTTCGCGCAGGGCGCTGCGGTCAAAGTCCTTTACATTGTGGCCGTCCAGCGTAATGGCGCCGGAGTTGACATCGTAAAAGCGCATCAGCAGCTTGACCATGGTGGTTTTGCCTGCGCCGGTGGGGCCGACAATGGCAACTTTCTGGCCGGGTTTTACATCGCAGCTGAAATCCCGGATAACAGTCTTTTCCGGCGTGTAGCCAAACTTGACATGGTCAAAGGTGACCTGGCCGTCAATGCAGGCGGGGTCTGCCCGGCGGGCGGGGTCAGCGTTCTGTTCTTCTTCCGGCTCACCCAAAAATTCAAACACGCGCTCCGAAGCCGCCGCCATACTTTGCAGCATGTTGCTGACCTGGGCCAGCTGCTGGATGGGCTGGGTGAAGTTGCGCACATACTGGATGAACGCCTGGATGTCACCAATGGTGATGATGCCGCGCGCGGCAAAAATGCTGCCGGAAACGGCCACTGCTACATAGCCCAGGTTGCCCACAAAGGTCATGATGGGCTGCATCAGGCCGGAAAGGAACTGGCTTTTCCAGGCGGATTCAAACAGGCGGTTGTTGGCTTCGTCAAAATCATTCAGAACGGCATCTTCGCGGTTGAACGCTTTGACCACATTGTGGCCGGAATATACTTCCTCCACCTGGCCGTTCACGGAGCCCAGAACTTTTTGCTGGGCGCGGAAATATTTCTGGCTGAACCTGACCACCAACAGCACCAGCGCCATCGAGACCGGCAGGATCAAAATGGCAATCAGCGTCATCGTGGGGCTGATGGTCAGCATCATGATGAGCACGCCGATCATGGTGGTAATGCTGGTGATCAGCTGGGTAATGCTCTGGTTCAGGCTCTGGCCCAGGGTGTCCACATCGTTGGTAATGCGGGAAAGTACCTCGCCCACGGTGCGCTTTTCAAAATAGGCAAGAGGCAGGCGGTTGATCTTTTCGCTGATCTGACGGCGGAAGTCGTAGCACACCTTCTGCGAAAGACCGGTCATCAGCCAGCCCTGAATAAAGCTGAAAGCGCTGCTCAGCAGGTACATCCCCAGCAAAAACAGCAGGATGCGGCCGATATACACGAAGTCGATGCTGCCGGTGCCGCGCAGCTTGGCGATCCAGCCGGTGGCAAGGGCCGTGGTGGCCTTGGCCAGAATTTTGGGGCCTGCAATATTGAAGATGGTGGAAAGGATGGCAAAGACCATCACAACGATGAGGGAAAGCTTATACTGGCGCAATGCGCTGAGGAGCTGCCGCAGAGTGCCCTTGAAATCTTTGGCGCGCTCGGCGGTCTGTTTTCCGGGTCTCGGCATATCACTCATCCTCCTTTCCGGTGTTCAGGTCTTGCAGGTTGAGCTCCTTTTGGCTCAGCTGGCTCCTGGCGATCTCCTGATATTCAGGGCAGGTGGCCATGAGCTGCGCGTGAGTACCCTTGCCCACCAGCCTGCCGTCATCCAGCACCAGGATCTGATTGGCGTGGAGGACGGTGGAAATGCGCTGTGCCACGATGATCACGGTGGCGTTGTCGGTCTCTTCCTTCAGCGCACGGCGCAGGGT
>ERZ1026970.638-NODE-638-length-11722-cov-4.458130_pt1 | contig 11722 bp, 4 predicted proteins | sample MGYA00519563_ERZ1026970 | MGnify/ENA primary metagenome ERZ1026970 (study PRJEB26926, sample SAMN06164665) | human gut metagenome | biome: ENVO:00009003; feature: ENVO:2100002; material: ENVO:00002003 | host: Homo sapiens | place: USA | collected 2012 ... | reverse complement strand
CCTCAAACGTGACGGCGGCGAATCTCCCCTGCTGCATCTTACGGAAAAAGCGGAAATTGTTCTCGAAAGAAAAGCGCTGGTACTGGGTTTTGCTTTCGGTGCGGAAGACGTCATGGCGTCTGTGGCGGTGGAAAAGAAAGCCATCCTTTCAGAAACAAAAAGCGGTATCTTTGAAAAACTTCGCGGACTCCGACTTGCCATTGCCCGGAAAGAACACGTCCCGCCTTTCGTCGTATTCTCCGATGCCACCTTGGAAGATATGGTGTCCCGCCTCCCGCGGACAGAAGAAGAAATGGCGGAAGTCCACGGCATCGGCGCTTTCAAATTAAAGAAGTATGGAGAACGTTTCCTTGCGGCGCTTGGAGAATTCAGCGGAGCGGAAGAAATAAGGGGAAAAGACGAGAGAGAAGAAAAAAACATATATGAGAAACTCGAACGGCTCCGCCGCTCTTTGGCAAAAAAAGAAAATCTGACGACATCACAAATTCTTTCCGATACAGTCCTCCGTCGGATCGCAGAAACCTGTCCGGCAACCGAAGAGGAATTCCGCGGTGTGAAAGGCATCGGCCCGAAAAAAGCGGACAAATACACAGAGGTCTTTTTGCGGGCCCTCCATCCGGAACGGAGCCGTATTTCCCCAAAAACAGAAAGTAAAATGCCGGAAAAAAGAGAACATGTCATTCCCAAAACGGCAAAACCCGTCCGCGGACGGAAAGGGAAAATCACAGCGGTACGAAAGGAAACAATTCAGGCTGGACAGACGGCGTCCATAGACATAGAAACAAGAGCGTTTTTCCTCTATTTGAAAAAAGTAAGAGCGCGGCTTGCCAAAGAAGCGGACCTGCCGGCGGAAAGCATCTGTGCCGACAGGGATTTGGAAAAGATGGTGAAAAGCGAAACCGTGTCTGACAATTTGCCTGCCGCTGTAAAAGCGGAATTTGAAAAAGCCATCGCCACCTATAAACAAATCAGATATCAGATGACAGGAGCGGCCGGCAAAAAGGGTAATAGCTGCGAGCTGTGAGCTGTTAACCGTTAGTTGTAAGTTAAAAGCCGAAGCATATGATTTCCGTTAGGTGTCATACGAAACAACAGCAAAGGATCTGCTGTTGTAGTGCGGGAAACGTTAATCGTTATCCTAAGCGAATGTAAAGGATCTATATCCATGGGGAGGAAAGCGGTAAGACGTCATTGGGGTAATAGATTCTTCACTCCGTGTCATCGTTCTGCTTTCCATCTTTCCCACAAGGCTTTCTTGCCACCGTTCAGAATGACGGGATACGGTAAGGCATCATAATGACGGAGGGACGCTAAGCATCATAATGACAGAGAACATTAAACGTCATTCTGAGCGCCAGCGAAGAATCTGTTACTGTGGTGAGGAATGCGGTAAGGCGTCATCCTGAACGGCAGCGAAGGATCTATTACCGTAATGAGGGAAAGCGGTAAGAAGATAAAAGCTATAAGCTGTTAGCTGTGAGCTGTTAACCGTTAGCTGTGAGTTAAAAGCTGAAGCATATGATTTCCGTTAGGTGTCATACGAAACAACAGCAAAGGATCTGCTGCCGTGGATGAGAAAGCGGTATGAGTAGAGGTATTCGTAGAATGGTATGAATTATATAGAAATAAGATAAATCTTTTGCTATAATGGAAACAGAGGTTGTTTAATAAAATAAGTGTTGAAAGGAAAGTGGGAGAAACCCGGCAGGAATTTTCCTGTTTACGGATTCTGTACCCGGCTTTTCAGGCAAATGAAGTGTCACGGGGAAAGGTGGTGTGAAGGCAGTATCGGCAGCATTGGGGATGTTGCTTCTTTTTATTGCGCTTTTAATTATATTGTTTTTTATGGGAGGAAAACATGAATCACATTTACAAAGTCATTTGGAGTCGAGTGAAGAACAGTTATGTCGTCGTTTCAGAAATTGCGGGCACAGCGAGAAAAAGCGGGAGGGTGAGAGTCTCTAAAAACACGCTGGCAGCAGTTTTGGCGGCTTTTTTATTGACAGGGATTTCTGTAAGCCCTGTATCTGCGGCGCTTGACGGGGTCAATACGTTTGTAGAACCGGGGAATCAGAATATTAAAATCGGGAATGATATTGATTTAAGAAATAACAGTACGAAAAACGGTGCCATTGCGATAGGCGATCACGCCCAGATTGATGATTATGTTATGCAGGAAGGCAGTATTGCCATCGGTAAGAATGCTTTTGTAGAAAACATGTGGGGAACGCAGGACAAAATATTCCGTTTCGGGATGCATTCGACGGATCCTTCCCGTACAGACCATTTACTGCCGGCAGGGATTGCCATTGGGCAGAATACTTATGCCCGCAGCGGCAGTCTGATGATCGGCGACCATAAGTATGTCGGCGCCTTGGGAGATACCACGGTAAATTCCAATACGGATGATGAAAAGCGCAAACTGTCCGTCTTGGTAGGCGCGACCACCGTCGGGCTGAACAGTTATTCTGCCGGTGCGTTTGCGACGACGACCGGCGCCTACTCCATCATGACGAATGCGTATGACGGAAATACGAACCAGGGATCTGCCGCCCAGAATTTCGGGGCGGTCATCAACGGATCCTTTAACAGCATTGAATCAAAAACGGCGGGCAGCAGTGTATCGGGAATCGCCAATGCGGTCGTAGGGACTGCCAATCGGACCCATAACGCAAACGGTACCTTGGTTTTCGGCGCGGGCAATGAAGTGACCAATTCAGTGGACAATATAGCGGATCCCATGTCACTTTTGACTAATAGCCCCAAAGAATTGGCGGAAAAACTCAGAGAGGGGATACGGAGAAATGATTCCGGCGGCGCTGTCCTTGCCATCGGCGGCGGAAATAAAGCAGACTACGCATACCGCTCCCAGCTGATCGGGGTGGGAAATACCCTGACAGGAACCGCAGCGGAAAAGGCTGCTTACAATTTACTGAACGGTTATAAAAATACAGGTACCAATGTAAGCGGTGTAACTGTCATCGGTACGAACCGCACGATTTCCAATGCAAAAGATACGATTGTGATGGGTTCTTCTGCCGGCGGTATTACTACAACCGCCAGCAAGGCGGTTATACTCGGCTCGGAAGCCAATGCGGAAAAAGACGGCGGCGTAGCGCTCGGTGCGGATTCCGTTGCCTCTGTTGACAAGGATATTGCGGGATATGATCCGTCTACCAAATTAGCTTCTACAAATACATCGGCCGCATGGAAAGCGACGCATGCAGCGGTATCTGTTGGTAATGGCAGTACTGCTACAAGGCAGATTACCGGTGTGGCAGCCGGCACGAATGACACCGATGCAGTCAATGTGGCGCAGCTGAAAGCTATTGCCGGAGGTACGGGCAGTATTCATTTCGTATCCGTGAAAGGTGGAAACGCATCATCAGTCAATTATAACAACGATGGGGCAAAAGAGACCGGAGCCATTGCGATTGGAGCAAATGCAGAGGCGACGGCAAATAGTGCGGTTGCCATGGGTTTTAATGCCCAGTCCAACGGTTCCGGAAGTATCGTTATTGGCGAATCATCCGGCCTGATTCCTGATGCATCAAAACGGGGGGCTTCCAAAGGAAACAGCAGCATTATCATCGGTACGGAAAATGTTGATAAAGGCGGCACGAAAGACCATGCCGGCTCTAATGACGGTATACTCGGAAGCAACAATACGATACAGGAGTCCAATGGCGCTTTCGTGACCGGCGCGTTTAACCATGTGTCCGATTCTTATCAGTTCGGACAACTTTCCGCTTCGGAGCAGCAGGAATTGGCGCAGGCGATGGCGGATGGCAAGCCTCTGGGTAAGTACATCGGTAAATGGGGAAGCCATGTCTTTGTTACCGGCGACGGAAATACCGTTTCACAAGGAATGAATGTTACAATCAGCGGCTCTCAGAATACCGTTGAAAACAGCAAGAGCCAGACCGTCATCGGGGACAGCAATAAGATTACCGATAGAAATGCCGGTACGGTTTCCGGGAAACAGGAAGAAAGGACGAAGAATGTGTCCGACCTTGTCATCGGCAAGGGAAACAAAATTGAAGGCAACAGTACCTATATGAAAGGGTATGAGAGCCTGACCGTCATCGGGAATAATAACGAAATGGTCAATCCCGGCGCGGGTATCGTGATCGGGGATAACCAGAAAGTTGGGGCGATTAGAGAATCTGTTGTTATCGGTTCCATGACACCGGAAGAAAAGGCCGATCCCGATATCGGGCAGAAACATGCCAGTGTCGTTGTCGGGTATCATGCCCAGAGCGGGACCAGAGACGGCGGCGGAATGAATGTGGCTCTTGGCCATGGCGCAAAAGCTTATGGCTGGCAGGAGACCGTGACAGGGATCAAATCCATTGTGGAGGCAGGCGATTCCGGCCTTGACGGCTATCTGGCTTCTGTCTATGGCGGTCTTAATACCGTAGCGTCAAATAAGGCGGACCAGAATGATGGGATGGCAAACACTGTTGTCGGTACCCTGAACAAAACAGAAGGCGCCAATGGGGCGCTCGTTTTCGGCGCGGGCAATAGCGTTACGCATTCTTTCGGGACGGCGCCGACCGATGAAAATGGAAACAGTATGAACGAATATTGGGGTGATACCATATTATTTGAGGGACAGGGATATGCCGGCGGAACCGGACAGCTAAGTCATGATGAGCTCAGGAAAGCGATGGGACTGGCCATGTCGACCGGCGGCGGCTCCGTGGTCACCATGGGGAATGGAAATACCTCAGATTATGCCGTCCATTCCCAGATCATCGGCTCCGGAAATATCCTTACAGGTACAGCAAATACACCCAGCATCAATAATACGATCAACGGATATGGAAATACAGGCAGGAATGTGGAACGTATGTCTATGATGGGGACCGGGAATAATATGTCCGGCAGTACGGCCGATGTAGTGATTGGGGATTATCACCATATGGACGGCGGTAAAAACAATGTAATTCTTGGATCCATGGCTACGGAAAAGAAGACTGTAGAGAAAACGTATACGATGAAAGATGCTTCGGGCAATGTTATTCTCGAAAAGAAATATAAGGTGACGGAAGATGTACCGATTAAATCGCATACGGCGAATATAAGCAATGCGGTGATGCTCGGCTACAATACGGATGTGGAAAAAGACGGCGGTGTAGCGATCGGCGCGGATTCCGTCGCCTCTGTTGATAAGGGGGCTGCCGGTTACGATCCGTCGACCGATACGGCTTCTGCAGATACGTCAGCAACATGGAAAGCGACGGCCGCTGCTGTTTCTGTAGGTAAAGCGGCAACTCCGACCAGTGCAGCAGTCACCCGCCAGATTACAAACGTAGCAGCCGGCACGCAGGATACTGATGCCGTCAATGTGGCACAGCTGAAAAAGGTACAGGCAGCTGCCGGTGCGGCGAAAGTGCATTATTACAGCGCCAAGTCTACAAAAACGGGAGCCGGCAGCAACTATGACAATGACGGCGCCGAGGCGGAAGACAGCATCGTGCTCGGTATTTCCTCTTCTTCGAAAGGGGTGAACAGCACCGTTCTTGGCAATAATAACAAACTGACCGGAGTGAAAAACGGAAGAAACAATAGTATCGTCGCCGGCCAGAATCTGGAAGTGGAAGGCGCCCATAATGCCGTGTTCGGCACGGATTACAACAATTATGACCATAAGCTGACAAAAGTCTTCGGGGAACAGAATACGGTCATCGGTGTGGGGAACCTGGTCGGCTATACGGCGGAAAAAGATCCGAACGATCCGACAAAATGGATTTACACCAAGAACTCCAGCGGCAGTGATCAGAACGTGGCTGTCGGTATGACAAATACGGCAAATGGCGGTAGTGTCGTGGTAGGCACCAGTTCCGAAGCGGAAAATCTGGGGGTCTCTTTCGGTCATGGGAATAAAGTCATCGGCTCGAATAGCGGCGGCGGACAGAGAGGTCTTGCCCTGGGGAATTATCTGACAGTCAAGGGCGAAGAAGCGGTAGCTGTAGGTACAAATGCTTCCGCGACCGCGGACTGGGCCATTGCCATGGGCAAGAATAGTAAAGCGGAGAAAGAAACTGCTATGGCTTTTGGTTATGATTCTCATGCTAAGGTCTCCGGCGGCGTGGCCCTCGGCTCGTGGAGTGTGGTGGATACGGCAGCGGGTGTGAGCGGCTATGACCCCTCCACCAAAGCGGCTTCTACGGATACGTCAGCTGCCTGGAAATCGACTGTAGGCGCTGTTTCCGTAGGTGATGCATCCAAAGGTATCACCCGCCAGATCACCGGTGTAGCGGCCGGCGCGGCAGATACCGATGCCGTCAATGTGGCACAGCTGAAGAAAGTAGAAGCCACGGCGGCAGCAGCTAAGACTAATGTGACGGCCGGTGATAATGTGACCGTTACTCATGATTCCACGACAAATACATACAAAGTCTCCGCCAAGGATACCTATACGACGGGCGGTACCTACGATGCAGCCACGAAGAAAATCAAATTTACACAGAATGATCCGTCCAAGAACTATGAAGTCGATGTGAGCGGTCTCGTAGGGAGCGGCGGAACCGGCAGCCTGACCTTTGCGGGAGACACGGGCAGCGCCATTACTAAAAATTCAGGTGAAACACTGCAGATTACCGGCGGCGCGACAGAAGTGGCAGCAGCCAATAATATCGGTGTCGTTTCCGAAAATGGCAAACTGAATCTGAAACTGGCAAAAAATATTGATCTCGGCAGCGACGGCAGCATCAAGACCGGTGATACGAAGATGGACAACAAAGGACTGGCTATCCAGGGCGGCCCGTCTGTGACTAAAGGCGGCATTGACGCAGGCAGCAAAAAAATTACCCATGTGGCGGCCGGTGAAATAAGCGCCACTTCCACTGATGCTGTCAATGGAAGCCAGCTCCAGGCCGTAAAGAATGATGTGCAGAATAATACGCAGAACATATACAACATGGGTAAAAAGGTAGGAGAACTGGGCACCCGGATTAACAAAGTGGGAGCGGGAGCCGCCGCGCTGGCAGCCCTCCACCCGCTGGACTTCGATCCCCATGACAAGTGGGACATCGCGGCAGGCTTCGGCAATTACCGCAACGCCAGCGCTGCGGCGGTAGGCCTCTTCTATCGGCCGAACGAAAGAACGATGATGAGTCTCGGCTGGACCATGGGAGATGACAGGAACATGATCAATGCAGGAATTTCTGTGAAGCTGGGACGCGGTGACGTTTATACCCGTTATTCCAAAGTGGAAATGGCGAACCAGATTAAGGACTTGAAAGAGAAAAATGACAAGATGCAGGCGGAAAATAAAGAGATGAGATCGGAGCTGGATGAATTGAAGGCCCAGGTAGCAGCTCTCGCTGCCAAGAAGTAAGGAGCTTCCAAAAAGAAAGGAGCAGGCACTGCTGATGGTGCCTGCTCCTTTTTCGTTTCCGGTAAAAGTGAAACTCATGGCAGGGTGTCCGCCAGAACCGTGTAAATGATCTGCTGCCGTGGTAAGGAAAGTGGTTAGAAGATAAAAGCTATCAGCTGTGAGCTGTCGTCTATAAGCTATGTTATAATAAATAAATTATAGGGTGTGTATTATCTTTGGAGGGGGTATCAGGGTGGCAGAGCTGAATTTACTGCAGGAGAAAATTTTGAGCGACGGAGTGATCCGTCCAGGGAATGTGCTCAAGGTGGACAGTTTTCTGAATCATCAAATCGATGTGCCTTTTATCAGTGAACTGGGGAAGGAATTTAAAAAGCTTTTCGGGGATCGGAAAGTGGACAAGATTCTGACGATCGAAGCGTCGGGGATCGGCATTGCCTGCCTCACGGCGGTGTATTTCGGGGTGCCTGTAGTTTTTGCGAAGAAATCTGCGGGAAGCAATATGGATAAGGAAATGTTTGCTACGGAGGTTATGTCATATACCCATAATCGGAAAAACCATGTGGTGGTATCAAAGAAATATCTGAAACCCGGCGAACATATCCTCATCATGGACGATTTTCTTGCCAACGGCTGCGCCGTGAGCGGGCTTCTTGATCTGGTAAAACAGGCGGATGGTATTGTGGAAGGCATCGGCATCTGCATCGAAAAAGGCTTCCAGGGCGGCGGCGACGCGCTCCGTGAAGCGGGATATGATGTCCGCTCTCTGGCAGTTATTGAAAAAATGGATGCCGAAACAGGCGTCATTACGTTTCGCTGAGGAGGCCGGAATGAATACAGATCCGATTTATGAAGCGGATGGGAAAATATCTGTCCGCAAAGCGGTGCCTTTCGGTCTCCAGCACGTTCTTGCCATGTTTGTGGCAAATATCGCGCCGATCCTTATCGTGACGGGCGTGGTAAAGATGCCTGCCTCAGAAGCGGGCGCTGTTGTCCAGGCGGCCATGATCATTGCAGGCATCGGCTCCCTGCTCCAGATGTATCCTTTTTTCCGTCTGGGTAGCGGACTTCCCGTCATCATGGGGATCAGCTTTACCTTTGTTTCTGTTTTTTGTGTGATCGGATTGAAATACGGCTACGGCGCTATTCTCGGTGCTGTCCTTATAGGCGGTGTTCTGGAGGGAATCCTCGGCCTTGGCGCGGCATGGTGGCGGAAACTGGTACCGCCCATCGTTTCGGCGACTGTCGTGACGGCCATCGGGTTTTCACTGCTTTCCATCGGAGCGAATTCTTTTGGCGGCGGTTTCGGCCATCCTGAGTTCGGCGATGCTCGTTTCCTTATTGTCGGTACGATTACTCTGGTTTCCTGCCTTATTTTTAATATTCGGGCGAAATCTTTCTATAAGCAGTTATCTGTCCTTTTCGGGCTTTTTGTGGGATACATTGCGGCATACTTCTACGGCATGGTTGATTTGAGCCGCTTGACGGAAGTATCCCTTGTGTCTCTGCCGGTTTTCATGCCTTATTCTCCGGAATTTCATTATGACGCCATCTTTTCTGTGTTCCTTATTTTCCTGGTGTCTGCCACAGAAACGCTGGGCGACACCTCGGCGCTTGCCGCCATGGGGTTCAATCGGGAGGCGAAAGACAGGGAAATATCCGGTTCCATTGCCGTGGACGGGTTTGTTTCTGCCGCGTCTTCTCTCTTCGGGTGTTTGCCGATTACATCTTTCAGCCAGAATGTGGGGCTTATCGCCATGACGCATGTGGTAAACAGGAAAGCCATCGCCAGCGGCGCCGTCATCATGGTTCTGGCAGGACTTGTTCCCGCGCTGGGGGTCATTTTGGCGTCACTGCCTGAGGCCGTCCTCGGCGGCTGTACGCTTATGATGTTCGGCTCTATCGTGGTGTCCGGTGTGCAGATGATCAGCCGCTGCGGATATTCACAGAGAAATATGAGTATTGCCGCCCTGTCTCTTTCCATCGGACTGGGATTCACGCAGACACCGCAGATTTTCCGCATATTTCCCGAACTGCTGCGGAGCGTATTCGCGGAGAACTGTGTAGCGGTGGTTTTCATCGTGGCGGTTCTTCTGAATCTTGTATTTCCCAAAGGGGAAGAGGAAAAAGCAGCGGCAGGAGCTGCCGAATGAAATACAGGCGCTGATCGGCAATCGGCGCTTTTATTTTGCTATAGTAATGGAAGCATATATTTCCTGTTGTAACAGCTGATTTGCGTATGCTAAAATGAGTTTAAATTATAAAAGGGGAGGCTGGTTTATGACAAAAGATGAAATGAAGAAGGTCGTCTGTCAGGCGATTGATGAAGCGGCGGAAAAGATTCATGAAACCGTTCTGCGGATTGAAAGCGAACCTGAACTGGGATACAAAGAAATGAAAACGGCGGCAAAAGTGGAAAGTTATATGAAAGAATTAGGGCTTACGCCGCAGACGGGACTTGCTCTCACCGGTGTGAAGACTTGCGTCGATGGCGGGAAGAAAGGCCCTGCCGTAGCCGTTCTTGCGGAACTGGACGCGGTGGGAACACCGGACAGTCCGAAAGCGGATCCTCTCACGGGAGCCGCCCATACGTGTGGCCATTTCCTCCAGATGGCGTCCATGCTGGCGGCATGTACAGGAATCGTCAGATCGGGGGTGATGAGGGATCTGGCGGGGAGCGCCGTGTTTTTTGCCGTACCGGCGGAAGAATATGTGGAAATTGATTACCGCAAGCGTCTGGTGAAAGAGGGGAAGATCCATTTTCTCGGCGGCAAGAGTGAACTTGTCTACGAAGGACATTTTGACGATATCGACATGGCGATGATGATGCATTCCCAGGGAAACGCTCCTGAAAAGGCGGTGTACATCGGGAAATCAAGCAACGGCTTTGTAGGAAAAACAGTGCAGTATGTAGGAAAAACCGCTCATGCGGCCAATGCCCCCCATGAAGGCATCAATGCGCTGAATGCGGCATGCTTGGGGATTATGGGGATTAATGCCCTTCGTGAAACGTTCAAAGAAGACGATATGGTCCGTGTCCATCCCATCATTACCAAGGGGGGCGACCTGGTTAATAATGTCCCCTCCGATGTGCGCATGGAACTCTACGTCCGTGCGAAAACCATGGAGGCCATCGACTGCCAGCACCACCGTGTTGACGAGGCACTCAAAGCGGGCGGCGCGGCTGTCGGAGCAAAGACCGTTATTGAAACGCTGCCCGGGATGTTTCCCCTGGCATGCAGTCCCCGATTGAATGACCTGTTTGTGGAAAATATCAAAGAATACTTTCCGGAAACGAAAATTGAAGAGGCGGGACATTTTACGGCATCTACTGACATGGGTGATATTTCTCATCTCATGCCAAGTATCCACCCGTTTATCGGCGGCGTGGACGGCGGACTTCATACAAAGGATTTTTGTGTCACCGATTTCGATGCGGCGGCTATCCTTCCGGGAAAGGTTTTTGCCATGAATATCATTGATCTGCTCTATGACGAAGCGGCGATGGCAAAAGAAATATTGGAAAAAGAAAAACCCATTCTTACCAAGGAAGAGTACCTGGCGAAACTGGAAAGCTATTTCCAGAGTTAATTAAGAAGAGTATGTAAGAAAAGGAAAGGAAAGGGGACTGCTATGAAAAGCATTAAGCTGCACCTGATCGTTCTGGTGATTATCGTCATCGCCGAACTGATCGGAAACATCGTCATCAACGTAGGAATAGGGAAAATCGTGCTTCTGCCCATGATGTACGCTCTGATTATGGGGGTTTTGACGGCGCCAAAGTTCACGAAGATTTCCGGAGAAAAGGAAATTCATGCTGCCAGCGGACTTTTGGGCGTCACTCTTGTGCTTCTCATGGCGCGCTACGGCACGCTTGTCGGACCGACACTGCCGAAAATCCTTGCCGCGTCTCCCGCCTTGATTCTGCAGGAGTTCGGTAATCTGGGAACTGTCCTTATCGGTATCCCGTTGGCCGTCCTGATCGGTCTTAAGCGGGAAGCCATAGGCGCGGCGCATTCTGTGGCCCGTGAACCGAATGTCGCTCTCATCGGCGAAAGATACGGTCTTGATGCAGCGGAAGGACGGGGCGTCATGGGCGTCTACATCTGCGGGACTGTCATCGGTACCATTTTCTTTGGCCTTATGGCCAGCGTGGCAGCTTCTTACCTGCCTTTCCACCCTCTGGCGCTCGCCATGGCGGCAGGCGTGGGGTCAGCAAGCATGATGACGGCGGCGGTAGGTTCTCTTTCCGCCATGTATCCGCAGATGGCCGACCAACTGGCAGCTTTCGGTGCGGCAAGTAATATGCTTTCAGGTTTGGACGGTATTTATACTGTCTCTTATACACATCTCCGAGCCCACGAGACAAGAGGCAATCTC
>ERZ1026970.619-NODE-619-length-11852-cov-15.956091_pt1 | contig 11852 bp, 13 predicted proteins | sample MGYA00519563_ERZ1026970 | MGnify/ENA primary metagenome ERZ1026970 (study PRJEB26926, sample SAMN06164665) | human gut metagenome | biome: ENVO:00009003; feature: ENVO:2100002; material: ENVO:00002003 | host: Homo sapiens | place: USA | collected 2012 ... | reverse complement strand
TGTTTCTGTCGTTTCTCCATTAACGGTATCTGGTAGATTATAATACTTTATTGGCATACTAAATGCGTGTGTCTTTACTGCAAAATGTAGCGGCTTAGCTATATAATGGTCTGACTTGCCACCTGTGGGCTTGCCAAGCTTGGCTGATAGATGTTGCACCTGTTTTATCTGTCCTTTTAAAGCTATCATTGCGTAGCCTCCTTTGCTGTAACAGCCTTGCACACACAAAACTCATCACAAGGCACTATCATATAATAATCGCCGTTTGCGGTCTGTAAGCCAATATCAAAGTAATATCGCCCAAACGACAGCTCGGCTGTGTCCGTTGGTGTAAGTTTGATAGTACAAATACCGTCAACAATATCTGCGGAAGTAAGCGTCTTTACTATATTGTAATCGCTATTTTCTACATTTTCCTTAACACCAAATATGATTTTTTCGCCGTCTTGAAGCGTGTACTGCTCGCCTTTTTCGTTCTCGATATTCAAGCTAAAATCGTTCGTTGTGCCTCTGATTATACTAATCATCTAATCACCCCTATTCACTATATCCCCAAGCGTGTAGCCCATTGCCGAGGTCTATATCCGTTACATCATGACCAAAGAGTTGATTGCAAGTAAAGTTATTGCTTACATTTAAGCCCTCTGATTCGGTGTATCTAAGCTTATTTACATATACTTTTTGACTTTTATCGTACACACTCCAGGTCATTGCGTCACCGTCTTTAAGATTGAAAGTTATGCCATATGTCTCACTTTCTGCACCTTTTGTTATACCTATACTACCGATTTCAATTCCGCTGCGTATATACTTGATGCCATCTGTACCAATTTTCATAAGCGGTATATTATTTGCGTCATTTACAGTAATACAGTTATTAGCACTATCAATAGTAAAAGTACCGTCATTTGATACAAGCGTGTTGCCTTTGATTGTCCAACCAGCAATTTTTCCTTTTTCTGCGATAATTTCTATACCTTTCAAGGTTCCTGCTGTTATCAAATCCGCAACTATAGCTCCATCCATAGTAGCTCCAAGCGTATAAGGACCATCATACCCATTACCAGAATGTCCCCACCCTTGTTTATTCCATCTCCAAATATTTTGAGCAAGCCTATAATCTTCATTATCCATAATAAGAAGTTCAAAAGGCCGACCTTTTTCATCTTCATGAATAGCTAAATATCCACCCTCATTGCCAGTGATAAGGTCTGTAAGATGTTCAGCAACATTCTGCGTTTTGCTTGCATTACTGTTGATTGTTAAATTTGCACTGTTTTGAATTTTGTTTAACAGCTTTGTTTTTGCATCTCCTATGGTCAAAGTTCTTTTTGTTTCGGTTGCAGATTTAGTAAGTGTTGTTTCTTCTATTTGAGCTGTCCAATGCTTACCCGTTTTAGGGTCCGCTACTGTTACATAATCACCAAGAAAGTATCTTACTTCAAAATCATTTATTGCACTTACATCAAGTTCATAACTGTTATTAGCTATGTTTCCCGAAACCTGATTAAGCGTGTAATCCTCAATATCCGCTATTGTTGACACAGACACATCAATAGCAGTTTCTCTGCGGAGTACCCCTGCGGCTTTATTATTATTGCGATAAACTGTCTGCGTTACACCTGCACCAGTAGCATATATAGCATTCAGCAAATCTGAATTTCCACGCTCATATGTAGCTGACAACAAATTGCCATATGTCGGCGAAAAAATTACATATGGTCTGTTGTTCTGCTCAACTGAACGGTCTGTTCCTACAATCGTCTTAAATAAAAATTGATTATTTTCGACATCTGCAGATATTTCGTAGCCAATAGTAGCGTTTTTACAGAGATTCCCAACCACCTCAGATAAAAGTTGTAATCTCGCCATATAGCTATCATCTTTCTTTCCTTGTGATGTTTGTTTTATAATTAAGCGTGGTAACTTTCTGTTTTTATCAGTTGGCGATATTGCGTTATTCATCATATAATGATTGATACATTCCCCTGTAGTACCTTTGACGACATCGTATCCCTCTGCACCAGAAACTTGCGTTTTGCCAAAAACGGTTATTCTCAAATCAAGCCAGCCATTCAAGTCTGTACCTGATAATTCTATTTGTTTCTCATCTCGCTTAATGTTATTAACAACAAACCAATCGTTATCGACATTCAACAATACATTTTCAATCAGCTTTTCAATAAAAAGCTCCTTCACCGGAAGTATTAATGTAAAATTTCCCGTACCAACAAATTTCTTTGTATATGTAAGACTTATAATCTTATCTGTTGAAAACAACAAGCTTGATTGAAAGCTATTAAGCTCCGTTGGAGGAGCAAACGCTTTAAGAACCATTTATATCACTCCTATAACATAATCATGATAGCTTATATCTATTGCTACATTTGAAACTATCTCATTTTTACCGAAAACAAGGCCGAAACCGTCCATATTCGATGTTAAATCAATACGATTTGAAATATCAGAACCATCTGCGGCACTTGCAACTGAATAAGTTCCCGTATCAACTGTTACAGGTCCTCCACTAAAAGCAATAAGTTTCAAACTTTTTCCGCTTGTTTTATTTGTAAGAATCATACCTTTAGAGCAATCAGGTATGTAAATGTGTAAAGGCGTATTTACATATGATTGAGATTTAAGAAATATTGCTTTATCAGCAACAAGGGAAGCCTTTTGCTCTCTGATATTACGGAAATATGGAAAATCGCATACAAAATCCACCGTAAATCTGTATATATAAGGTATCTTACTATTATCAAACTTCGGAATTTCGCTTGGATAGCATTCAATATCGTATGTTCCATTATCTGAAACAATTTCAAGTTTTCCACCAATCAAAGGGCTAAATGCTACTATAATTTTTTGCAATATTTCAGGCTTGAACATAATCATATTTGGCTCATTAAAAACCACAGCTAACTCACACGGGATTGTTCGATTACCATATGTTTTGCTTGTCGTTATCTGTCCTACCGTTCCAAGCAAATTATCCGCTGAAAATGAGCCTTGCAAGCTCGTTGCATCTATATTTTCAAGAAAATACGGTGCTTTATTACCAAATTCAAATATCAAGCCGTTATTCGCTCTATATCTTATTCTCTTTTTCGTAATATCACCTCATTACTTGCTGTATATCGCTTTAAGCAATTTATCAACCATCTGCTGATTGCTCAAAGCATTTTGAATAATTTGTATATTGCGTGTATCAGAATTGTTATTAACGATATATGAGTTTGTTTTATAACCATTCTTAAGCGTATCGAAATAATCGGCAGCACTGTTGGCAGCTCTTTGCAACGCATCAATCATAGAATCACTGTTATTTTTATAGCTATCATAGCTACTTTGAAGCTTGTCCTTTTTATCTGACATCATACGCTGCCACTTGGTTTCTGCCCGCTCATTGAGCAATTCTTGTTTTCTACGCATAAGTTCTCTTCTGCTCAATTCATCGAGTTTTTCATATTTCAGCCTTACATTGATTGTATCAAGTTCGTTTTGCGATTCTTTATCTTCATTCAATCGTTTTCGTGCTTCGACTTCCGCATCAATAGCAGCTATTGCAGCATTTTTAGCTTTTTCTTTTGCTTCTTGCTCTTTTTGTATACGCTCAATTCGCTTATCAACCAAGCGATTATATGCAGCTTCAACAAGTTCATATTTTTTAAGTAGTGTATCTTCTGCTTTGCTGGCTTTATCTGTTGCTTTTTTTCCTTCGTTTGCGGTTTTCTTGATTTTATCCGTAGTCTTATCAAAAAGATTCAAATAATTTGTTGTTGCCGATAGAGAATTATTTATAAATCTTTCTACTGCTTGATTAGCAAGATAAGTATTAGCGTCACCATACTTATTCATAACATCATTAAATTTCGATAGATTACCAGCTAAATCAAATTTATCACTCCAAGATGTACTGTTTCCCCAACCTTTATCAATTTTAGATTTTTCAACAGCTATCATTGCCTGTTTAGCCTCTTGCAGATTCTTAAAATTTATAAGGTCTATTCCGTACTGCTCTTTTGCGGCATTGACAAAGCTTGCATTTGCATTTATCAGCTCATTATAGAAAGTATTACTTTTTCCCGCTTTTTGAGTGATAACGCTTATATATGATGTCAAATCATCTTGATAAGTATTTTTCATTGATTTAATCAATGTTTTAGCGTCCTCAAGATTGAGCATATACTTATAAACTTCGTTCTCTAAATCCGGGTACTTATCTATGATAGTTTGAAGTGTAGAAACTGTAAGCTTTCCGGTCTCCTTGTACTCCGATTCCGCATTCGTCACAGCAGTAGTTTTCGATGTCAATTCTGACATTGTTTTGGTAAGCTCTTCAACTGCTTCTGTTTCTTCTTGTGTAGATTTAGTAGATTGTTGTGTTGCTGTAGTTTTGTTTTTGATTGAGTTTGTAGCTTTATCTGTTGCGTCGGAAGAGTTCTTAGCATTTAACGCTTCACTTACTGTCATTGTTTCTTGCGTTTCCTGAGAATCACGCAAGAGAGCGTCGTATTGATTTTTGTACTCTTTGATTTTTTCTTCAAATAAATTTATTTTTTCTTGATATTGGTGTGCTGTTGCGGCGTCTGAATGGTCTAAGATTAAATCACCCTCAGAATATCCTTTATCCTGTAAGAATTTTTTTAACTCTTGTTTTGTACTCTCTAACTCTTTGCCAACATCTTCCCAGCTGGACTCAATAATAGATAACTCTACACGCTGATGCGCTTTCTTTATGTAGTCATCAATAGATTTTGTTAAATCTTTATACTTACCGTCAACACCTTTTAGGTTAGATTCTTCTATGCCTAATTTGCCTGCAAGTTCTTCACTTACGCTTGCTAATGTGCTTTTTTCATCAGCAGTTAAACTTGTTTTATTGCGTAATTCGTCATATACGGTATTCAAAGAGTTAATTTGCTCAATTTCAATATCAACAGTTTGGCGTTGCTGTGCAGCATTTTTTTCAAGCTCTTCTGTAAGTTTATTGACATCGCCTATTGCGTCAACAGCTTTATAGTTTGTATTTATCCAAGTTGCTGTTGCAGCAACAATACCTAATATAGCACTTGCAACAGCAACATAAGGATTCGCAGCAGTAACAGTATTATTTGTTTGCTGTGCTGTTGTGGCTGCGTTAATTGCAGGAGTTAATTGCTTAAATCCATTGATAATACTACTCAAAAAATTACCCGCAGCAGTTGCAGTTTTAAATGTAACTACACTTGTAATAAGTCCCGCAAGTGCAGATGTCACTTCCGGTAAATGGTCTGATAACCAAGTGATAAACTCTTTAATTTTAGGAGTGGCTTTTTCAACAATAGGCTGTAAAATATCTACTTCAAATTGCCTACCAAGAGCCTCAATCTGACTGCCAGCGTCATTGTACTGTATATCATTGATTTCCTGCATTGTACCAGCAACATCTGTATATTTGTCATTCACCTTATTAAGTGAAGTAAGTACAGACATCGCATTATCTTCACCAAGCGAACTCCACACCGTACTCGCTAAAGTTAATGCCTCTTGTTGATTTGTCATATTTGATAAATCGCTTATTATAGATTGAAATACATCTGCTTGAGTAGCTTTTCCAGACTTCCACTCTTCAAACAGATTTTTACTTTCATTTGAAAAACTGCTTATATTTTCTGCAATTCTGCCATCAGAAAGCGAAATTGCAAATTCTTTCACAAAATCATTAACTTTATCAAGATTATATGCTCCACTATCAAGACCGTTTTGAAGTATAGAAAACATTTCTTCCGCCGAAAAGCCTGCCTGTGACCATATTTGACTATATTCTGCGAGATTATCAGTAAGTTCATGTGTCTTATCAAGACCGTTTTGTGAACCTTTTGCGATAAAGTCAAAAGCCTCATCGGCAGTTAATCCCATATTAGTCATAAGACCGTTTACGCCTCTTAAATTCTCCTCAAAATCCGAGCCAAAAGCATCGCTAAGACCGATTGCATTCTCGGTAATGCTCTTAATCTTACTTGGGTCGCTTTCATCTATATTTTGAGCAACTAACGCAATCTTATCTGCAACATCTGTTAAGCTATCGCCAAAATTATCCTTGTAAATAGCGTACATCTCGTCTTTTAATTCCGATACTGCCTCGGTTGACATACCAGTCTTAACTTGTAAGCTATTCAAAGCCTGTTCTGAGGATACAGACATTTCTTTGAATTTATCAACAGCAACATTAAGTGCATCTGAAACAAGGTTAGATATAGCACCTTTCATAACTGTAAAGCCATCAGAAGATTTTTCAACCGATACTTTCATTTCATCAGTTGATTGCTTAACATCATCTTCCGCATTAGCTACTTTATTCAAGCCATCGGTTTGTTCGTCAAGTTCTTTTGATGCACTTTTGATTTCCGACTTTAATTTTGATTGCTCTGTTTTTAATTCTGCCGCTCTCGACCTTGCATCATCAAGCTTTTGCTCAAGTTTCGCTAATTTCTCTTTTTGCTCATCAGTAGCACTGCCTGATTCTTTTATTTCTTTTTGTATTTTAGCTTGCTCTTTTTCGTACTCACGCATTTCTTGATTAATTTTTTTAGTTGCCGCCTGACTCTCAAGCATTTGTTTATTGAGTACATTAAGCTTAGCAACCACATCACTTATACCTGTCAAAAATCCGCTTGTATCTGCACCTATTTTAACATCTACGGACCTTTGCGACATATTGCTCACTCTCCTTATAAAATTGCAAAATAAAAGCGCACACCATTTCTGATGTACGCTTAACTATTAAATTTTAACTGTTATTTATCGAAGAATAATGACATTGCCATTACACTGTATTAAAGACAGTAAAATAGAGTACTTTTTCTCATTAAAAACTCCCCTTATACTTAAAAGCATTTTTTGCATTCTTTGTACCCTTGTGCAAGAGCTGATTGCAAATCGCTTGTTGTACTATAATTTTGAGGGGCAATCTTTTTTACAAATCTACAATGGGAACGATGTATTTTCTTAGTGCTTGTGTTTAATACATACTGGGTTGTGTTTTGTTGTTCCTCATTATCATATGTATTAAAATTATTTCCGTTTCCTCTTGTATTTGTAGTATTCGCATTTTTACTACTTTCTAATAATCTTGATTCTTCTGCTTTTCTTGATTCTTCTGCTTTTCTTGATTCCTCAGCAAGCTTTGACTCTTCAGCTAAGCGTGATTCTTCTGCTCTTTTCGATTCCTCAGCAAGCCTTGATTCTTCAACTAATCGTGATTCCTCTGCTTTTGATTTTACAGTAAATGTCACTTTGTCCGTTTTCAGTTCACCATTTTTAGTTTGTGCATAAATAGTGGTAGTACCAGCAGATACAGCTTTAACTTTATAATAGACTCTATCTTTATACCCTTTATTGCCATAAGTTTCTACAGTTGCTACTTTTGGATTTGTGCTAATAAATTTTACTTCGTTAGTATAATTATTGTATCCTGAACCTTTTAATGATATATAATCATATTTACATTCATCATCGTATACCTTAACATTATCAGAATTGTTCAATTTTATACTTGTGATTTTCTTTTCAATTTTGCTAACTTCCGGTTTTGAAGATTCTGCATGACTTTCAACTTTGGAAATTTCTTTGCTATTTTCTTGTTTAGAGCTTTCAGTACTAACAACAGAAGATATTATACTCTTATCTGTACTATTTGTATTACTTGATTCTATTATGCTATTTGACTTTGAATCACATCCAGCGCAAGCCGACAAAGCCAATAAAGCAAGCAAAATAGCTGAAACAACTTTTCTTTTCATAGAAACGCACTCCTTAATTACAAATACTATTCTTCATCATCTTCATTGCGATTAAGTTCTTCAATCATAATTGAAAATTGTGCCAAGCCAAATAAAAGCATACCTACTGCAAAAAGTGGGATAAACGCAATTAAAGCATTCGTCCAATTAAAAGATTCAATTATTCCGTGGGTAGTATACTCTGTACTAAATGTAATCATTCCAGCAAATATCCCAAGCATAACTCCAGCAATAATTGATACCCACGCAAAAGTTATGATATTGTCAGAACGATAGCGATAACGGTTGATTTTCATAAGAAACTCTCCTTTTATATAGATATATGTATATTACAGCCATAAGTTTTTCCATCAGTTCCGCCAGTTATCTGTTTTATATAGCCTTTAAGTTCTTTGCCAGAATCCATAATAGGGGCAATTTCTTCAGCTAAGCTGGATTTGAGATAACCAATATGTTGATAATCACAAATAACTTTTATCGCATTTGTATCGTAAATGTTTTTAGGCTCACGAATAAATGTCAACTTACTACCAACTTCAAGTTCTGGTAAAATATTTTGAATATTTACACCCTCATCATTGTTTTTAGTAACTCCAACAATTTGTGTAAACATACTAATATGAGTTGACATTTTTTCTGATTCAGGAGCACTGTCTTCGATAGCACTTTGTATTGTCCGTTTTAAATCTCTTTCTTTTTTTCGCTTATCAAATATTCCACCGATTATACCAATAACAACTATTAAAGCAATTCCTCCTAAAACCAACATTGAAGCTTTTGCTAACACGCTCATTTTACTACACTACCTTTCCAATTTTTATGATTATTAGTATTAGTATTCATAAAAACAATACCATATTTTTCACAAATTGTAAAGGTTTTTCGTTAATTTTTTACAGTTAATCAATAAATTCTGATACTTCCGCAGGCTTGTCTTTCATACCCTTAATGATTAAATAGCTGTCAATTTTTTCGTATATCTCTTTTAGAGTGCTTCTATAAAACTCGGATTCAGGGCGGTGCAGTATTGCAACATACCAAGCCCAGAGCGGCTTATAATCAATATCGCTCCGCCCATTATTAAAATCCTCGGTTTCGCCATAAATCGGTTCAGGAAAACTGCCGATAATTGCTTCCATAAGCTCAATTTTAATAGCAATTAAATCCTTTTGGCTGATGATTTTTCCAAGCTCTGCTATGCTTAGATAATTTTTTCTATGCTTGATTTTTATATTATCCCAATCTCGCCTTAAAACCGCACGCTTGTTATAATACATATCTACAAAGCCTGCTCTTACAAGTTGTAAAACATCGTCTATACTCCAATCCTGAACCTTTATAAGCAATATATCCTCAAGTGATTTATAGCTTTGCTCCAAGCATAATCGGCTGTTCAAGGAGTATCTAATATGATACTCCGCACCGCCGATATGGAGCATATAGCTTTTACGCTCCAAGTCGTTCAACATTCTTATTCGCCAGCCTTTCCGTAATATGTGGCGTCGCTAAACCACTTTGTAACAACCTCGGAATCCTTGACAGGGTCTACATTGTCACGAATATAGCGGAATATACCTGTTTCAGGGTCTGCCGAATATGTACCGCTTACGGTCTTTGTAGCCCAGTTCACGCCACTATTTGTGACCTGCTGTGCCTGTTCCTGTCCCGGTGCAAACTTGACACGCAGATACTTAACAAGCGTAAGCAGACCGTTCTGTTGTTTGCCTGAATATGCAACAACATTATATCCACTGTTTGTGTCTGTTGTAATAACATTTGTGCCGTCTTTTACGCTTTCGCCATAGATAAGCACTCTATCTGTATTGCTAAGGTCTGTAAGTCCAAGCTCAAGAGTACCACCTGTTACTGCATTATAATCGGCTGCGACTTCACCGTCGCCAAAAAGCTGGTCGCTTACTGTTGTTGGTGTATCCGATACTGTCATAAATCTTTTCATAAAAGATACTGCCTCACCATATGTAGCAGTTTCCTCCGATTCATTTCTTGACCACATTGTAAGATTATTGATATTAACAAGTGTTCCTACTGTTTTCTTTGCCATAATATTATTCCTCGCTTTCTAAAATCTTAGTAAATTCATAAATGATATGTCTTTGTTGTGGTTCATCTGCTCCGTAGGACGGAGTTTGCGAACCAATATAACCAAAATCATTCTCAAGTAATTTCTTTTTGATTTGCTTTTCAACTCGTCTGCATTCAGAAAAGTGCATTATATCGCAGAAAAAATGCAGACTTATCGTATATTTAGTTGCCAGATATTCGCCGTCACCATAAAAATCAGGAGTTTCCCAAAGAGTGTATACGATATACAATTCTGGCTCATCATCTCCAAAATTCGGCATACCGACATAAAAAGGATAACCAAAACTTTCAATTATGCTGTCGATAATCTCGTATATCATATCAATCCCCCAATTTATTTAATGTACTGTCAAAGGCTTTCTCTACATTTTCCGTAGTAACTTCTTCTTTGAGTTCAAAGCCTCTGCGTATATGCGAATATTCCTGAATAGCACCATTTTTGACGGTTATTTCTTTTATGCCTGATTTTGTTTTAATCTTTCGCTTGATTTCTTTTCTGTGCCTTGCGCCAGGTCTGCCAAACTCAAGAACTGCACCGTGTAGCCATTCATCAACCCTTGAACCGTCAAGATAGCCGATTTTGTAATACATCTTGCCTTTTTTAGTTACGCCGAATTTATGAGTTATAAGCTTTGCAAGTTTCGCGGATTTTGCAGAAATAATTCTTTTTTGTTCTGATTCAATAACTTTCGCGCCTTCTAATAATGCATTATTGACATTTTCGTTAAGCTTATCTCTACAATTTTCGAGGTCGCCCATAAAGCTATTAACATCTGGTATCTGAAAATCTATAAAGCCCATAGCCCTATACCCTTGATACTGACAGCTTAATATATAAATTATTTATCGAAGCTGTTGCACTCTCGATTTTATAACGCTCATTGTTATAAAGTATGTGCGTATAGCTTTCACCCATATACTCACTTCTGAACATATGTATAGTTAAATCAACACTTATACCAACGCTTAATGCAGTTGTTTTAGTTGTCATACTTGGCAAGCATACGCAAGCCCACACATCTTTTTCAGCGACAGTCTGCGGCTTTGGGTGACTTCCGTAGCCGTTTTTTCTTTTTTCAAGCTTTATACGGTCCTTAAAAACAATATTTTGCATAAAGACACCACCCTATAAAAAATTTTTACAGTGCATATGCAGTATATTTTCAACTGCAGGATTCGGCTTATCGTTGCCCTGACCGCTGAATCTGAATAAAAAGTAATCGTTAGCCAACATCATAATAGCTAACGATACATCTTCATATTCTTCAAGTTCTGCCAAAGCACAGCCGGTAAAACCGACAGCGTATGCCTTTGCCGAAGCAAGACACGCTGTCAGAATTACATCACTGTCATTACTGCTTATACCACAATATTCCTTTACGCTGTCAATAGTGATTTCACTTATCTTCACGCTATATCATTCCTTATGAGCTTTTGCAAACAAGCTTTGAAATCTTCTGAGCATTCTCAACCTTTGCGTCCATTTCAAGCCAGCAATCAATACCGATTGCGTGCTGAGTACCATACTTTTCTGTATATACATTAAACTGTGAACCCTCTGTAATCTTTACCGCAAGGCCACTCATATCACCATAGAAAATAGCTGTCTTACCTGCTGCCATATTCGGCATATTATCAGAAATATATACAGGCTTGCCAAGGAGAATATATCTTGCGGGAGCTGTAAAATCACGCTGGAGAAGATAATTACCCTCGCCGTCCTTGAGCTTACGAATTTTTGTGCGTGTACTCTTAGCCATAATCCATACTGCACCGTTTTGATATACATCAGGAATACTTTCCTGCAAGTCAATAAGCTCATCACCTGTAATAGCTGTTGCTGATGCAGTAGTAACAGACTGAGTAACTCCGCTCAAACCCTCAATCTTACCTGATGTACCATTGAGTAGCTGACCTTCTATCCACTGTGCGATATTAACAGCCATATGCTGAATTGTATATGAC
>ERZ1026970.617-NODE-617-length-11867-cov-6.569421_pt1 | contig 11867 bp, 10 predicted proteins | sample MGYA00519563_ERZ1026970 | MGnify/ENA primary metagenome ERZ1026970 (study PRJEB26926, sample SAMN06164665) | human gut metagenome | biome: ENVO:00009003; feature: ENVO:2100002; material: ENVO:00002003 | host: Homo sapiens | place: USA | collected 2012 ... | reverse complement strand
AAAAGCGCAGTTACTCCGGCTTTACCTGCAGCTCCTGCTCGCAGTAGATGCAGCGATACTTGCCGTTGGAGCTCAGCTCGAAGATCTGGTCGCACTCTTCCTCGATGGAGGAGATGCAGCGGGGGTTCTTGCACCGCACGATGTTGACCAGACGCTTGGGGGGCTGGGGCTTTTCCTTCTTGACAGCCTTGCCGTTCTCGATGACGGTCACGCTGATGTCGGGGTCGAGATAGGCCAGCACGTCGAGGTTGAGCCAGGATGCGTCGCCCTCCACCTTGATGATGTCCTTCCGGCCCGATGCAGCCTTGTGGCTGCGGGCGTTCTGGATGAGGGCCACACTGGAGGTGCGGTTGCCCTTGATGCCCAGCAGGTCCATCAGGCCGATGGCCGTGCCTGCCTTGATATGGTCGATGACGATACCGTTCTGAATTTCATCAATGTTCAGCATCTCAGTTGCCCTCCTTTTCAGCCTTGGGGTCCTTGAGGCCCAGCAGTGTCATGATCAGCGCCATGCGGATGTAGACGGCGTTCTGCACCTGCTCAAAGTAGGCGGCGCGGGGGTCGTCGTCCACGTCCAGCGTGATCTCATTCACACGGGGCAGGGGATGCAGCACCGGCATATCCGCGGGGGCCAGAGCCAGCTTTTCCTTTGTCAGGACATAGCTGTTTTTCAGACGGATGTAATCTTCTTCATTAAAGAACCGCTCTTGCTGGACGCGGGTCATGTAGAGGACGTCCAAATCGGGCAGAGCCTCCTCCATGCTGCGTGTCTCAACATAGGGGATGTTGTTAGGCTCGAGGATCTCGCTGATGATGTAATCCGGCACGCGCAGCTCCTCGGGTGAGATGAGCACAAACTTCATGCCCGGCAGACGGGACAGGCTCTTGATCAGGCTGTGCACCGTGCGGCCAAACTTGAGGTCGCCGCAGAAGCCGATGGTCAGATGATCCAGATGCCCCTTGCGCTGGCGGATCGTCATCATGTCCAGCAGCGTCTGGGTGGGGTGGCTGTGGCCGCCGTCACCGGCATTGATCACCGGGATCTTGCTGTAAAGGGAAGCGCGCAGCGGGGCCCCCTCTTTGGGGTGGCGCATGGCGGCAATATCCGCATAGCAGCTGATAATGCGGATGGTATCCGCAACGGTTTCACCCTTGGAAGCACTGGAAACACCGGCATCCGGGAAACCCAACACCTTGCCGCCCAAACGCAGCATCGCCGATTCAAACGAAAGGCGGGTGCGGGTGGAAGGCTCATAGAACAGTGTGGCCAGGCGCTTGCGGTCAGCTACATCCTGGTATGCTTCGGGGTCATCATGGATGCGGTCCGCAAGGTCCAGCAGCTTTTGGGTTTCTTCCTTTGTAAAGTCAAGGGGATCAATCAAATGTCTCATCAACAGCCATCCTTTCCTTATGGTGTATCTGAAAACAAAGAAAATGACGGATATTTCGCAAAAACAAGCAGGATCTAAGGCAAAGTGCCGCCGGAATCCTTTGTGGATTTCAAGGCTTTTTAACGCAAAATCTCGCTGTGTTTGTAGAAATAGACGATATTTTCGACTTTTCAGATACACCTTGGTCAAACGGTGCCATGCGCGGGGCAGGCACACGTTCGGGAAATACGTTCAAACTGGCAGTGCGGCAAAGCTGGCCGCAAACCTGGCTTATTATATCATACCTGCCCGGCAAATAAAACCCATTAACCCCCAAAAACGTCCGATTTTTTTGAGGCAATTTTACAAAAGCGGTCAAAATGCGCGGCAAAGCCGGTGCAGCCTTTACCGGACCTTTACATCCTGGTGGCTCAACAGCAGCTGGACCGCAAGCAAAATCAGCGCCAGCCAGCCAACACAGGCCAAAGCGAAGCCCAGGTAGCTGTCCGCCAGCATATCACTGCTCTGGTTAGCGTTCATGCCGCGCTGCATCAGGCAATAGGGCCAGGCGTACCAGTAGCCCCGGCTGGCCAGCAGCATGCCGGAAACACCCCCGGCCAGCCCCAAAAACACCGGCAAGGCAAAGCTGCGGATCACCATGGAAAATAGCAGCTGCGCCGCCACCACGGCCAGCCCGCCCAGTACACTGCGCACCAGGTAAAAGATGGTAATGGCCGGCGGGGGCGCTGTGAACCCGGCAAACACCCGGCCGCAGAACCAGTACAATACAAACACAAATGCCTGAGTCAGCAGTACCAGCTTTGTCACCACAAGCAACTTGGCAAGGAACAGGTAAAAGGGCGGCACCGGCTCCGCCATAATCAGGTTCCAGTTGTGGCCTATGTGCTCCAGCCGCCACAGGTACGCCGCGTATACCGCCACCATGCAGGGGAAGAAAAACAGCGAGTAAAATAGTGTGTGCTGGGTCCACAGACTGTACCAGCCGTCCCGCAAAATTTCAAGGTTTTGCAGGTAGTTGAAGGTTCCGTACCCGGCGGAAATGATGGGCAGAATAAAAAACATAAACCAGATGGGCGAAGCGTGCAGTTTGCGGTTTTCTGCACGGATACAACGCAGCAGCATGGGTCACACCTCCTTGTTCCGCATGGCATACCACGCGGCAAAAAACAAAATACCGGCCAAAACCACCGTGGCAACCAGCAGCGGCCACTGGAACGGCACAATCATGTAGGTGACTACTTTGCTGGCCTGGTCCCAGTCTGCAATCCGGTAGGTGTTCAGAGGGATAAAATACCCCCACGGCACAAAATAGCCGACCCATGCCGGCATAAAGGCACTGAACAGTCCCAGCAGCGTGCCAAGAATGCCCACACACAAAGCGGGCAGGGGATTGGCCAGCAGCACTGTCAAAAGCAGCTCAGAGAAAAAAATCATGCAGTCCACGGCAAAGGTGCAGCCCCAGAGATAGGCAGCCTGGCCTGCGGCGGGGTAGGGCTGCGTGTAATGCTGCAAGTGCCCGATCAGCGGGGCGCCCGCAGCTTCCAGCGTGACGATCAAAAAGATCTCCGCCAGCCCCAGCGCTGCCTTTGCGGCAAACAGGCTGCGGCGGCTTTGCAGGGTATACAGCAGTTTGGGCGTACAGCCTTTGACTTCCACATCCCAAAGCCTGCTTGCCAGAATCGCCATGGCCAACGGCATTAAAATGGTATTGATGATGGGTAGGCTGTAAAACAGGGCACTATAAGCGGATGCCAGCTCGTCAGCACCGGTCGGCGCAGCGGACTGGCACCAAAGCAGCGCCATGACCGGCACCAGCAGGCAGACAATCAGATCATGCCGGCGGCGGGCCTTTTGCAGCTCGGCGCGGATGCTTGTGTACATGTCAGCCCACCTCCTTGCCGGTTTGCGTGTTGGTCAGGCTCAGGAAAATTTCTTCCAGATTCTTGGTCTGCCGCTCCACGCCAACCACCCCGGCCCCCTCGGCGGCAAGATCCTGCACCAGCGCGGCCAGGCGGGCATCCTCCATGGTGGGCAGCAGGCAGCCGTTGTCCGCAGGCTGCGGGGTCAGGCCGTAGCGGCGCAGCACGGCGGCCCCGCGGTCCGGAGCCAGCAGGCGCAGAACAACATTGCCGCGGCTGTGGCGCTGCAATTCCGTCAGCGGGCCTTCAAACAGCAGCTGGCCGTGGTTGATGATGCCCACCTGGCTCACAATCTGCTCCATCTCGCCCAGCAAATGGCTGGAAATCAGCACCGTGGCACCGCAGGCATCTGGCATATCGTGGATCAATGCACGCATTTCCTGGATGCCAGCCGGGTCAAGACCGTTGGTGGGTTCATCCAGGATCAGCAGCCTGGGGCTGCCCAGCAGAGCCATGGCAATGCCCAGGCGCTGTTTCATGCCAAGGGAATACTGCCCCACCTTGCGCTTTCGGTCTGCCTGCAGGTGTACAATTTCCAGCACGCGGTCGATGTCTTTGTAGGGCACGCCTTTCAGGTCGGCTACAATTTCAAGGTTTTCCTGCGCAGTAAGGTGCAGGTAGCCGGATGGCGACTCAATCAAACTGCCGGTCTGGCGCAGCAGCTCCAGCCGGGTACGCTCCGTCAATGTGCGGCCCAGCAGAGCCACGCTGCCCGCCGTGGGGTGAACCAGCCCCAGCAGCATTTTCATGCTGGTAGATTTACCCGCGCCATTTGGCCCAATAAAACCATACACACACCCCTGCGGAACATGCAGGTCCAGATTGTGAACCACGGTGCGGCCACCATAGGTTTTGCACAGCCGTTTTGTTTCAATTACATATTGCATGGCTAACACTCCTTTGTTCATCTTTTGGGAACAAAGGCATGGTAACACGCCGACCTTAACCTGCCACAAAGCCCAGCTTAAGTTTAGCTTGATTCTGCCCGGCGGCTCTATCGGCAGCCCGGTGCTCGTATTATAATAAAGGCAATACCGCACAATTCCCGCCTGACGGCTTAAGCACCGCTCCGGCGGCTGCGGCACGGCATCTGCGTTGCCAAAATGCTCGATAATACACAAAGTATTATCTGCGCTTTTGGCTTAGCATCTGCCGTACCTCGCTCACCGTATCGGCACTTAGAATTATGCGGTATTGCATAAAAGTACAAAGGGGGGGCGCACCCATGCAAACCATTTATGATGCTAAAATTTTGATTGTGGATGACAACCAGGATCTGCTGAACCTTGTTACCACGGCGCTGCGCAGCACTGGCTACAACCAGCTGACCGCCTGCACCGGCTGCGCAGCGGCCCAAGCGGCATTTGCCGCCAACCGCCCGGACCTGATGATTTTGGACATCAATCTGCCGGATGGGGACGGCTTTACCCTGTTCCGCACGCTGCACAGCATGGCGGATATCCCGGCGCTTTTTCTTTCTGCCCGCGATGCTGACGCCGACCGGCTGTTTGGTCTGGGCCTGGGCGCGGACGACTACCTGACCAAGCCGTTTTTAACGCAGGAGCTTTTGCTGCGCATCCAGCGCATTTTGCAGCGCTGCTATCGGGGCGAACTGTGGCGGACTGCCGCAAAAACGCTCCAGCTGGGTCAGCGCACGGTGTATCTGGCCGATGCTTTGGTCCGCCTGCCGGATGGCACCGCCCAGCCCCTGACGGCCACCGAGCGCGCTCTGCTGCAAAAGCTGGCCGAAAACCGCGGCCATATCGTTACTTATGACGCGGTGTGCGAAGCCGTGTGGGGGGCAGACTATTACGGGTACGAGAACAGCCTGAATGTTCACATCCGCCACCTGCGGGAAAAGCTGGAACCCAACCCCAGCAAGCCGCAGTACCTTTTAACGGTGCGGGGCATCGGCTATAAATTGGCAGAGGAGAACGCACAATGAAAACTTTTGCAGCCCTGATCCGCCGCTATGTGCTGGCCACAGCCGCTATTGTGCTGCTGGTGGGCGGTTTGTTGGTGGGGCAGATTTTTTATGTGGGGTTCAAGTCCAACGCGGTGGATGCAACAGGCTATCGGGTCGGCGCCTTGGCTGATGCCCTAAAACAAACCGAAACCGGCCTGCAATGGGGTCAGGAACATACCCCGGCGGAATGGATGCAGGGCTATGCCTGGGCCATGGTGCTGGACGATAATGGCAATGTCATCTGGCAGCAAGACCTGCCGCAAAAGCTGAATCACCGGTACACGGCATCGGAAGTTGCCGTGTTCTCCCACTGGTACCTGGCCGATTACCCCGTGCAGTGCTGGGCGGCGGATTACGGGCTGTTTGTTGTGGCGGAACCGGTTGGAACCTGCTGGAAGTATAACATCGACATGAAGCAAAAAATGATAATAATGCTGGCCGAAAGCATTCAGCCCACCATGGTGGAGCTCCTGCTGGTGGTGCTGGGGTGCTGCCTGTTCTTCAGCTGGCGCGGGAGCAAAAGCCTGCAAACCGTAACAGCCGGGCTGGATACCTTGGCGCAGGGCGGTACGGTCAGCCTGCCTGCCGCCGGCTTTGCGGGGGAGCTTGCCCAAAAGCTGAACGAAACCAGCGAGCAGCTGCGCCGCCGCAATGAGATCATTGCCCGGCGGGATACCGCCCGAACCGAGTGGATCGCCGGGGTCAGCCATGATATCCGCACTCCGCTGGCACTGATCCTGGGCTGGGCGGAACAGCTGCAGCGGGATGCCACCCTGTCCGCAGCAGCCAGACAGAAAGCGGGCGGCATCTGCACCCAGTGCGAAAAAATCCGCAGCCTGATTGAGGACCTGAACCTAACCAGCAAGCTGCAATACGGCGCCCAGCCCCTGCGCCGCCGGTCCACCCAGGCGGGGCCATTTTTGCGCCGGGTGGTGGCGGCTTTTTGTGAGAACCCCCTGGCCGCCCGCTGCACACTGGATTGCAGCATTACCCCGGCAGTAGAAACCGCTATCCTGCACGCTGATGCCGCTCTGCTGACCCGTGCGCTGGAAAATGTGCTGCAAAACGCCGTGCGCCATAATGCGGGGCCGATCACGCTGGCTTTCCACGCGGATGCCGACGAAACAACGCTGCACCTGACCATACAGGATGACGGCACCGGCTACCCGCAAAGTGTGCTGGCCGTGCTGAACGGCGAACCGGAAGGGGAGAACGCCCCGCATATTCTGGGCCTGCATGTGGTGGAGCAAATCATAAACGCCCACGGCGGCAGCGTGCAGTTTGTCAACCGGGACCTCCACGGTGCAAAAGTGATGATGCAGCTGCCACTGGCCAAAGACGAAAACGAAAAATAATACCCAAAAAACAAATCCCCCGCCGGGCAAAGCACTTTGCAGCACCGCCCGGCGGGGGATTGTTATGCTATGTTAAATTGTCTGGCGTAAAGCCTGGCTGCCATTACTTCATCAGGTCGCAGACCAGCTGTGCGTAGGCAACGGGGTCTTCCAGCGGCAGGCCCTCAATCAGCAGGGCCTGGTCGTACAGCAGCTCGGCGTACTTATTGATCTTGTCGGTGTCACCGGCCTCATGAGCAGCTTTCAGCGCACCGAACACGGCGTGGTTGGGGTTCAGCTCCAGCACCTTGGTGCTCTCCATGCCCTCGCCGCCGGCAGGCATCTTGCGCAGGATCTTTTCCATCTCCATGGAAATACCGCCCTCGCTGGAAAGCGATACCGGGTGATCCTGCAAAGTTGGGTTGACCTTCACATCTTTGATCTTGCCGTTCAGGGCCTTCTTGATCTCCTCAAACAGGTCTTTGTTTTCGGTTGCGGTCTCCTCGGCAGCCTTCTTTTCATCCTCGGTTTCCAGGCCCAGATCGCCGGAGTTGATGTTTTTGAATTCCTTTTCCTTGTAGTCGTGCATGATCTGCAGGCAGAATTCATCCACATCCTCGCTGCACAGCAGCAGGTCATAGCCCTTGCTCAGCACCAGCTGTGCGTTGGGCAGTTTGCCCAGGCGGGCCGCCTCGTCACCAGCGGCAAAGTAAATGGCCTTCTGGCCTTCCGGCATCTTCTCAATGTATTCATCCAGCGTGATGAGTTTCTGCTCCTTGGCAGAGTAGAACATCAGCAGGTCGGAAAGCAGGTCTTTGTGCATGCCGTAATCGCCGTAAACACCAAACTTGATCTGGCGGCCAAATGCTTTCCAGAAGGTTTCGTACTTTTCGCGGTCGTTCACCAGCATGGCGTGCAGTTCGTTCTTGATCTTCTTTTCCAGGCTGTTGCGGATCAGCTTTACCTGGCCGTCCTTCTGCAGCGTTTCACGGCTGATGTTCAGGCTCAGGTCCTCGCTGTCCACAACGCCCTTGATAAAGCTGAAGTAATCCGGCAGCAGGTCAGCGCATTTTTCCATGATCATAACGCCGGAAGCATACAGGGCCAGACCCTTTTCGTACTCCTTGGTGTAGTAATCATACGGCGTCTGGCCGGGCACAAACAGCAGGGCGGTGTAGGTTGCGGTGCCCTCGGTGCGGCTGGTAATCACGCGCAGCGGGTCGGAATAATCCATGAACTTGCTCTTGTAGAACTCGTTGTATTCTTCCGGCTTTACATCTTTCTTGTCGCGCTTCCAGATGGGCACCATGCTGTTCAGGGTTTCCAGCTCGGTGTAGGTTTCGTACTCCGGCTTATAGTCGTCACCGGCGTCCTCCGGCTTCGGCTTCTGGCGGCTCTTCTCGCGGTACATGGTAATGGGGTAGCGGATGTAATCGCTGTACTTCTTGACCAGGCCGGAGATGGTGTACTCGTCCAGATATTCGCTGTATTTGTCGGTTTCGGTGTCCTCTTTCAGCACCAGGGTGATCTCGGTGCCAACTTCCGGCTTTTCGGCTTCGGTCAGGGTGTAGCCCTCCACGCCGGAGGACGACCACTGCCAGGCTTCCTCGCTGCCCTCCGCGCGGGAAACAACGGTCACCTTGCTGGCAACCATGAAAGCGGAGTAGAAGCCAACGCCGAACTGACCGATGATGTCAATATTCTCGTTCTGATTGTTTGTCTTAAAGTCCTGGCTGCCGGAGCGGGCAATGGTGCCAAGGTTCTTTTCCAGCTCATCCTTAGTCATGCCAATGCCGTTATCGCTGATGGTCAGGGTGCGGTTCTCTTTATCGGCTGCAATATGAATGTGCAGGTCTTCTTTTTTTACGTTGATGGAGGTGTCCGTCAGGCTCTTGAAATACAGCTTGTCGCAGGCATCCGATGCGTTGGAGATCAGCTCGCGCAGGAAAATCTCGCGGTTGGTATAAATAGAATTGATCATCAGGTCAAGCAGCTTTTTGCTCTCGGCCTTAAACTGATGCATTGCCATAGTTACAATGACCTCACTTTTATATATTTTATGGTTTAGCACTCGCGTGCTTTAAGTGCTAAGCATATATTAGCACTCTTACCCGCAAAGTGCAAGTCCTGATTGCCCTTTTTACAAAAAGTTAAAAAACTGTATGTAAAATACAGAAAAAGGCTTTTCAAAGCACATTTTTTGCGCTATCCTAATAACTGTATCTTCATATTTATCATTAGGAGCCTGATGTTATGAAATTTGTAGAACATAAACTTGCCACCGGTGCCATGCTGACCGGCTACCTGCGTGACGAAACCACCGAAATGCCCAGCTACAACACCCGCCCGGCAGTGCTGATCCTGCCCGGCGGCGGCTACCGCTACTGCTCCGCGCGCGAAGCGGACCCTGTTGCCGTCCAGTTTTTGCAGGCCGGCTACCATGTGTTCACCCTGATTTATTCCACCGACCACGCCCCGCTGCTGTGGCAGCCGCTGACCGAAGCCGCGTCCGCCATCCTGTACCTGCGCCGGAATGCGGCGGACCTGCGCATTGCGGCGGATAAGATCACCATCGTCGGCTTTTCTGCCGGTGCCCACCTGGCGGCTTCCACCGCCCTGCTGTGGGATGCAGCTCCCGTGCAGCAGGCCCTTGGTATTACCGGAACCGAAGCCCGCCCCAATGCGGTGGTGCTGGGGTACCCCGTTATCACCAGCGGCAAGTTCGCCCACCGCGGCTCTTTTGAGAACCTGTGCGGCGCGGATGAAGCCCTGCTGCAGACCATGAGCCTGGAAAACCAGGTGCGCCCCGATGTGCCGCCTTTCTTCATCTGGCACACCGTGGAAGATCAGGCTGTGCCCGTGGAAAACAGCCTGCTGCTGGCAGGCGCCCTGAAAGAGAACAACGTGCCGTTTGAGCTGCACCTGTTCACCCATGGCGGCCATGGCTCCAGCACCTGCACCAACGAGGTCAACACCCCTAACAAGCATAACAACGCCTGGCTGCCCCTGTGCATGGGCTGGCTGGGGGAGACCCTGGATTTTACCTTGTGATTTGAGCAGCCCCATTAAGAAGCTGTTTTTGTAACCCTATTATTAAGGAGGTTATACCATGAAGATCATGTTTTATGCCCTCCGTCCTTTCGACGAGCGAGCCTATTGTGAGCCATACAGCAAACAGTACGGCATTGATTATGCCTATACCGCAGAGGTCCCCACGCCGGATAACCTGGAACTTGCCAAAGGCTGCGATGCCGTCAGCACCAACCCCTGCCTGATTGCACCGGAATATCTGGAAGCCTGGGCCGCGATGGGGGTCAAATTCCTGCCCTGCCGCAGCATTGGCTATGACCATATCCCGCAGCAGAAAGCCAAGGAGCTTGGCATGCGCATCTCCCATTCCTGGTATCCGCCGGCAGGTGTGGCCGATTATGCCATTATGCTGATGCTGATGTGCAACCGCAAAGTGGGCCAGATTCTGCGCCGTGCCGATGCCCAGGATTATTCCTTAAGCGGCAAGATGGGCCGCGACATCACCCGTATGACGGTGGGTGTGATCGGCACCGGCAACATTGGCCGCACTGTGCTGCGCCACTTAAGCGGCTTTGGCTGCAAGCTGCTGGCTTACGACCTGTACCCCAACGATGAAGCCCGCCAGTATGCCGAGTATGTGGATCTGGATACCCTGTACAAGAGCTGTGATATCATCACCCTGCACACCAACGCCACCGCCGCCAACCGCCATATGATCGATGCCGACGCTATTGCCAAGATGAAAAACGGCGTTGTGCTGATCAACACCGCCCGCGGCACCCTGATTGACCCGGAAGCGCTGATAAACGGGCTGGAAAGCGGCAAGATCGGCGCAGCCGGCCTGGACGTTGTGGAAAATGAGAACGGCCTGTTCTACTTTAACCATATGGGCGATGCGTTGCAGAACCGCGAACTCGCCATGCTGCGCAGCTTCCCGAATGTGATCTTTACCCCGCACACCGCGTTTTATACCGATGTGAACGTGGCCAGCATGGTGGAAAGCGCCTTTAAGGCTGTGCGCGCCATGGCGGATGGCGAACAGACCCCACTGGAGGTGCGCCTGTGACAGAACCGGGCCGTGCCGAATCTGCCGCTGCGCTGGCCCAGTGCCCGCGGCTGGCGGCAGGGGAGCCATTTGACTTTGTCTGTGCAGGCTGCGGGGACTGCTGCCGTAACCGGCGGGACCTGGTGCTTTCCGGTTATGACCTGTACCGCATTGCCCGCCGCCTGGGCCTGCCCCCGCGCTTGACGGCGGATGCCTTTTGCAAGCAGGAGTTTGCCCCGCAGACCCTTTTGCCTGCCGTGGTGCTGCGCCCCAATGCCCGCACAGGCAACTGCCCCTTTTTTGAGGCCGACGCCTGCACCATCCACGCCGCCCGCCCACTGGCCTGCGCTCTTTACCCGCTGGGCCAGGCCATTGACCCGGCAACAGCCGCCATGGAATATTACGTGCAGCTGCCATTGTGCGGTGCCCGCGTATCCGCGCAGGAACAGCGCACCCTGCAAAATTATCTGGACGATGCCGCCATCACCGCCCGCGCCGGGATTGACGCCCGGTGGGCTGTGGTGTGTACCCAGCTTTCGGATAAGCTGCAGCAGGCAGGCGGACGCGAAAACCCGCGCTACCTGCCCGCCGCCCGCCGCATTGCACGCGCCCTGTATTTTGATTATTCCATCCAGGATGATTTTTACCCCCAGTTCAACGCCAACACCCAGGCGCTTTGGCCGCTGCTGGATAAAATGCTGTGAGATCAACCATCAGCGGCTCGGTAAGCGAGACATTGATGGTTGCAAGAACAGAAAATAAAATATGACGGTGTATTATGAAGAGGAGGGAAAACCATGGCACCCAAACTGTTATGCGGCCTGCTGCTGACGTTGGTTGGCCTTGTGTTTTCTTCGTTCTGCTTTATCTATGCCGTTATGAACCCCTGGAACTATAATGGCATTAACGGCCTGCTGGGCAGCTTTTTGGGTACCCAAACGCTGGTGCCGTTCATCATCTCCACAGCGGCCATGTGCGCGGGGCTCATCCTCTGCTTCTATGTGGCGTTCCACAAGGACAATAAGGATAAATAACCTGAAGCCATAATAAAATCATAAAGCAGCAGCCCCCGCACCGATGATTTTGTGCGCACATCGGTACGGGGGCTGCTGTCTATTATAAAACGGATGTTAAGGCAATACCGCATAATTCTAAGTGCCGATACGGCGAGCGAGGTGCGGC
>ERZ1026970.585-NODE-585-length-12199-cov-3.881176_pt1 | contig 12199 bp, 9 predicted proteins | sample MGYA00519563_ERZ1026970 | MGnify/ENA primary metagenome ERZ1026970 (study PRJEB26926, sample SAMN06164665) | human gut metagenome | biome: ENVO:00009003; feature: ENVO:2100002; material: ENVO:00002003 | host: Homo sapiens | place: USA | collected 2012 ... | reverse complement strand
TCGGAGATGTGTATAAGAGACAGGATATACATAGCCTGTTCCCCGTGAGCGCTCGGCTTCGAAAAACACGTCGAACGTATAATCCTGCATTCTTGTATATCCGCCCGAATAGACGATCTTTACGGAGGCCGTAACCGTGATCTTCAAATCTTCGCTGACGGGATAAGACGATTCCATGACAATATCGAGCGCTCCGGTCATCAGCCTGAAATCGAGCGAAAAATTCGCTGTCGTTTTCACGCCTTTCACGGAAGATTCGAAAAAAGTACTGTTTCCCTGCTCGTCGGTGATGGTTACGGTAAAGGGGATTTCGCCTACGGCTTCTGGTTTTATGCGCAGTTCATAAGTTCCGTTTCCCTCGTATAAGGTCAGTTCTGTTTTCGGAATATCTGCACTGTAATGTCCCTGAAAGAATGTCGCACCCTCACCGTTCAAGCGGGCTTTATACCTGCCCGTATAACCGGGTTGGGACACGGTAAACGTAACATAGGCCCTGTCCATTGCGGCCAACTCATACCCTTCTTGGGTATAGGTCGCGGTTATTGGCGGGTTCTTGTAGGTGGTAGTCAGGATGCGCTCCATGCTGATCCCGTGTTTATCCGTGACGGTCAGGCGCAGGCGCACGTCGCCGGAGACCTCTTGTGTATAGGCGATGCCAGCCGTCGCCGTGCCGTTTCCGGAGAGCAGCGGATAAGGTGTGCCTGCCGTACGGCGCTCCCCGTCGATGGTGACGATGCCCTGTCCCGCGTCGAGGTGGTACGAGAGGTAATAATCATTCTCCGCATCGTTCGTGGACACGAGTTCCAACCTCGCAGCGGCGGATGCGCCGGGCCTGTAACTTTCGGCCAAAGGCGTAACGGCTACTTCGGCTGTCGATACGCGCCAGTCCACGGTGTTCATACCGAGAATACGTGCATTGATGTTGTAAACCCGGTTGCGAACGACGTTAAAATCCGTGGTGTTATTCTCGCCGAGGTATATGCGGTACACGACCTTAACATTTGCGGCTTTGCCCTCTATGGCTATGTAAGTCGCATATTCCGGGGCATGGGCTTCGTCTTTCTGCTGTTGGGAACCGATTCCCGCGACCTGTCCCTGACGGTTTTCCAGCAGGTAGTAGGTTGCGTTGTATTCAGTTCCCGTCGCTGATACCTTTTCCATGTCTGCCACTTCCCCGGCGGCATCGGCCCGGCTGGAGCCTAAAAGGGCTGCGGGGAGCGGGACGCTGCGAAGCTGCACGGACTTCACACGAAAAGACTTTGCGAAATCGGCGGCTACCGTGTAGCTGAAATTGACCTTTGCCACGGCGCGAACCAAGGACACGGCGATCTGCGTGTCGCCGCGCACGGTAACAGCCTGCTGTGCGGACATGGGAAAGGGTGCATCCGCGAGGGCCAAAGGATCCCGTTCGACGCGCAGCGTGCGAACGAAATCCTCCGCCCGGTCGCCTGTATCGCGGGCGAGGTTTGCGATGGCATAAAGCGTATAGTCCCCTTTGGGCAGTTCGAGTACGACCGACTGCACGGGGGCGATGTATATGTGCCGGGCCGGGCCGCCATTCACAGGGAACAGGTACAGGTTGATGTCGTCGATGCGGGTGTCGCTCGATGCACTGCGTGTCGGGGACATTTCGCCGCATCGGAACGTCATGGTGATCTGCTGTGCCTGCGTCGTCGGATTAGGATTTATGTCCGCATCCGAGCAGGCGCAGCAAAAAAGCATCATGCAGACGACGGTATAAATAAGTTTTTTCATGCTGCTTTTAGAATAAGTAGTTAAAACTGATCTCTGCCCGCGAGGGGCCTACAACCCACCGCTTGTAGTGGTGTATGAAGATGGATTCGTATTCGGGCGGGATGCGGTCGCGGCGGGTGTCTTTCATGTAAAAGACCCCGATGCCGATTTCGGCCGTGACGTTCCAACGCTTCGAGAGCAGCCAAGCATAACCATAGCTGAATCCCAGCCCGGCCATTCCGCCTTTGTAGTAGCGTCGGGAACCGCCGTACAGGTAATTTCCATAGGTTAGCTGGCTGCCGATGAAATGGCCCACGAACGCTTCGTAAAGCCAGCGTTTCGTGCCGATCTGCGCGGCATACAGCCGACAACTGAACGAATCGGAGTTTACGGGATTCCAGTAGGCGGAAAGGTCTAACGTCCACTTGTCCGCGACGGCGGCATCCACTCCTACGTTCACCGTTGCGGTGAGTGCGGCCAACGCGTTTACTTTGGCGCTGAAAAACTGCGCTGCGACCCGATGGGGCTTGCCCCACAAAGCCAGTAGGCAGAGCATTAAGGTGATGATGTGTCTTTTTTTCATGGTTGTAATTCTTTGGAAGCCTACTCCCGAATACAGCGGATAGGATTTGCGGCATAGCGGTAATAATCTGTTGTGCCGATAAATGATGGTACGGAACCCGTCGAGAAAAAAATCGAGGTGCAGGAAATATCGCCATATCGACAAGCCCACGTTCCCCAGTGCATATTGTAGGGCGCATTGGTATAAAGCCGTCCGAGCTGTCCGTTATTCATAAAGCGTGTTTCAACGAAAGTCCCTCCAGTCGGGATATTCGTGGTGCGATTACCGTTGTAATGAATCGTTACATAATAGGGCGACGACTGACTTACCCGCTCGATTCCGGCAAAATCTTCGGGGCTGGGGACTTTCCAACCAACGGGGCACGGGTCATAAATTGATTTGAGGCTTACCTTGCTAATATTGTTGTTGCTTGTCGTGACGTTCCCCCAAAGATTCGGATGATGATTATAAAGCCAATCGGCTACTGATGTCCACTCTTCCCAATCTTCGTACATGGCATCGCTCATAAAGGTTGTCGGGTGAGCAATCGACCACTCCACGGTCATATTGTCATAAGGGCTTTCAGTCCCGGCGTTTCGGGGATAGCTGACAGCGTATTCGAATCCCTCGGCATATACGGCGTCGGCGCGTTTGTTTATATCCTGACAAGTCGCCGGATGCGGAAAGGGGTCTTTGCGGCCCCACTGGTAGTAAAGCCCGCGCGATGAGGGCTGCGTGCAGTCGGTGGTGAGTGCTCCGATATTGCGGTCCATAAAGACAGCCCCGGACGAATAGGTCTGCGCCATTGTTGCCGGGTCGTAATCGACCGACCAGATATGCCACGACCAGATGCAGTTTCCCGCAGCGTCGAACAACCCGATCACGGCGTTGCCCCGCACGGCTCCCGTCGAAAAGGATATACGGCCGTTTGAGTACGCCGCATCTTTGACAACCGTTTCGCTCAATGTCCCCGATTCCCAAAGCACGCGGGCGGAAACTCCGTGAAGCTGCTGCGGCCAGATATTCGTCGTATTCTTGCCGTTGCCCTGCACCGTCGCATCGAACGAATAGCGGGTGTCGAGGGCCGGGGCTATGTAGCAGTTCGCCGTTCCCTTACTGTCGAGGGGTGTTTCCATGACCCGAAAACGGGCATATATGTCGGCATGCGAATCGCGGGGGACATAATTGTAGCTCTCCGACGATGAAAGGAGCCGGGAATATGCGGCGTCGGCGTACCAGCCCACGAAAGCATAGGACCCCGTCGCTGCGGCGGTCAGTCGGCATCCGTCCTCGTGGCATAACGCTGCGGTGCGCTTGCCGCCGCCCTCGTTCGCAGTTTGGGTATATAGGCATCTGTCTGCCGTGACGCTCCCGCCTGCGGAAGTATGGGCGTAAACTATATTTGCCATCGTATGTTTGAAATCGTAAGACTGTGCGAATCCGTATTCGTCGGTCAGCGTTACGCGGTAGGCCAGCGTTGAATTGTCTTTGGTGAAAACGGACGGGCCGTAATCGAGGTAAAAGTAATTACCTCCTTTGGGGTTATAGATTTCAAAGTCGAAGCTGCTATTGCAGTCGGTACGGTCAAATTCGAAATAGTCGCTCTCGCCTTGTGTCACCTCCAGCCGCCCGCTGATAGCGAGCGAGCTGTTTTCGTTCACCATATCGACATGCAGGCTGTAATCCGGGTCGTACACGCAGTAGCCGCCGATATTGCCGTCGTCGAAATCGTCGTACACGGCAGCCGTATATGCCGCGATTCGGGTATCTGCGGTGTTGTCGTTAAGCAGGGTTATATTGAGCCTGTAATGGCAGTTGGCCCGGACGTTGAAATCGGACGTATTGTTTTCGCCCAGATAGACCGAGTAGGCCAGCACCTTACTGCCCCGCGTGGCGCGGATAAGCAGCCACGATGCACAAGGGGGCGCATTGTCGGCATTCTTCTGCTTCTGGTCGGTGATCGAGGTCCTCACGCCTTGAAGATTGGGCAGCATGTAATAGCTGCCTGCGGCCTGCCGTCCCGTCAGGAGCATTTCCGGGCCGTGGGTGTAGTCGTCGGGATTGCCGGATGCCGGGCCGTTCCCTGCAAAGAGCGCCGCGGTGCTGGGAACGGTGAGCAGTTGCACGGATTTGAGTTCCATGTCGGCAGGTTTTGCGGTGAGGTTGTAGGAGATTTTCGATACGAAGCGTTTAACGCTTATCGGCGGTAACTGCACTACGCTGCCGGACGAACATGAGATCGTCGTTTCCTGTTCGTAAAACATCGGTAGTGTGTCATAATCCTGCTGGTATGTTACCATGTATCGGGAAAGGTCGGCACTTTCACCCAGACTGCGGCCGACGTTGGCGGCAATGCGCATCAGGTAGACGCCCGGAGGGCATTCGAAGCGCAGCGTCGTCGTGGTGAGATAGCGGAATACCACTACGCGGCCCGCTTTGTCCATGAGGTAGAAATTCAGGTCGCGGATCGTCGTGTCGTCGGTCGCGCGGGTCGTCGTTGTCATGGGGGCGGACCTGACGGTCAGTTCTACGGCCACTTTCGACCGTGCGGTCGGCTCGCGGTCGGTAATGCAGCCCCAGCAAAGAGCGAGGGCGAGCAAAATGAATATGGTTTGTTTCATCGGGATTTATGATAACCGCCCGCGCCCCGAAAGGTGCGGGCGGCGGTTAATGAATAGGTTGTTTATGCGCCCAGATCGACCGACTGCGTTACGGGTGTTTCCCACTCGGCGACCGACACGCTGACTTGGCAATCCTGTCCCACGAGACCCGTAATGTTGGCGGCCACACGGTAGTAGCCGTTGCGGGCGATTTCACCCCCGGCCTTGCCCGTGAGGGGAACGGTGTAGACGACTTCCATGCGGTCGGCCGTTGTCGAAGCGTTCCCGTCGGCGTCATAGGTCGCGGTGATCTCCAGCGCGACGCGGCTTGCTTCTGCCAAAGCTCCGTTTTCGAAGATGTAGAAAAGGTTGTTATACTTGCCGGATGCCGCTGCCGGGGCCTGCGTATGGGTGTAGGTCATGGCTCCGGGCGTCGGTGTGGCCGGGGCGATGATCGGCGTCTGGCTGGCGGCACGCACCACCTTCGTTCCCGTTACGGTCAGCGTTCCGGAATACTTGCTATTGAACGACGCATCGACGGAGGTCTGCACGGCGACTTTGGCGACGGTGCGTTTGAGTGTCAGGGCTACGGATGTCGTGCCGCCCTCGGCGATGGCCTTGCTCACTCCGGCCGTCATTACGAAGCCGCCGCTGCGCTTGGCTTTGGTCGAAACCTCGGCGAATGTCCCGTTATAGTCGGCGGCGGATGTTTCCAGCTTTGCCAGCAGCGCGGATTTCGTGGTGACGCCCGTCAGGGACATGTTGGCTACGGCATAGAAGTCGCAGGTCGTTCCGGCTGTGGCGTGCGGCAGGGCGAAGGTCGCGGTGCGGGCCGTGAGTTCCGATGCGGTGAAGTCGCGCAGGGTGATAAGGTCACCTTTGGCGTTGAACACGTACACGGAGAGCGAGGAGAGGGATTTTTCCCACGCTTCGGCGGCCGCGGCTTCGGCGAAGAACGCACGGGTCGGGGTTTCGTCGGTGAACCTCATGGCGACGATTGCGCCGTTGAGGGTGTTGTCGATGTCGGGAATGACAGTCGTTGCATCGTCTTTGTTGCAGGCGATCATCGAAAGTGCGGCAAAGGCCGCGAAAAGAATCTTTTTCATGTTAAATCGTTGTGTTTTGAGTGTAATTTGCTGTGAATTAAAGTTTTGATGTTGTGTTTGTTGTCTGCGGCAGGGCCGCTCCGTCCTGTCCCGGTCCGCACCCTCGGTGCTCTCCGGGCGAAAATCGTCACTTTCGCATATTTTAGGATTTAGGAGGTTATTCTTCCCAGCCGTAACCGAGGACTTCGAAACGCACGTTTTTGTCGCAGTCCTCGGTCAGTCGAAGCGTGCCGTCCAGTTTTATAGTCACGTCCGCGAGGGTTAGCGTCAAGGGAATTACGGGTGTCGTGCCGCCCTCCAGCAGCAATTCCAGAAAACCGTATTCTTTGAGCATCCGGCGACTTATGCCGCGCTTGGCGGCGGCTACCCAGTCAATAGCCGATTCATCGAATCTTTCCATAGCGCTAAACGTGTTGACCTGTTTTCCGTTGTGCTTTGGGGGTGGGCGTCGCTACCTCCGGACGCGGTGATTTCTGCCCGGCTCGCGGCTGTTTCTGACCTTGCGGGGATGTCTGGCCCTGCACCGGGGTTTTGCCTTGCGTGGTTTGGCCTGCGCCGAAAAGGTCAGGTGCGGGAGTTTGTCCCTGCCCGGCCGTTTCGGCGGCCTGCCCCTGCTGGTTCTGCTCCGGCACGGCTGCGGGTGCTTGTCCCTGTCCGGCGGTCTCGGCGGTCTGTTCTGCCGACTGCTTGGGGGCCTGCGGGTATTGGGTCCACCCGTCGGCGGTTTCGGGCATCGAGGAAATGATACGCTCCATGTCGCGCTGCTCGCGCAGTTTGGTTGCCAGCGCATTCCGCTGCTCAATGGTCAATACCTCCATAGGTTTGCGGAAAACCGCGTTGTACTGGTAGGGCACGATGTTCACGCTGCCGTCCCTGTTTACAATCGCTATTTCGCGCACTTCACCGCGACGGAAGCTGTTGATGTCCTCCTGTGTGAGTTCCGTGCCGCGGATGTATCGGGGAACAAAAGCATTTTCAGTATTCGTGTAATCCAACTGCCGCGTATCGAAGTCCCGCGACACGAGCAGAGGACCCTCGGACGTTTCCAGCACGCGGCCGAGGTTGCCGTACATTTCGAGATTCTTCATATCCGCATCGGTAAATTTCTGATTGAAAAGTCCCTCGTCGAGAATCCGGGCATAGCTTTTCACATCGACTTTGTATCTGTTTCCACTCTTTTTGAGCCGGAATTTACCTTCGCCGATATAGTTGATTATATCGTCATGGTATTTGAGTTTGTGCATCCCCGTCTGTTCGTAATTCTGCAACTTTTGGAGATAGTTCACCTTTTCCAGCCCGCCGAAACTGTACCCCATGCGGTTAAGTGTGTCCCACGGCATTTCGTCAATGGGGATGCCGCGGGTTTTCATCTTGCACTCGAATTGTCCGTCAGGACGCATTTTGTAGTTGTAATACAGCTTTACGTCGTCGCGGGAGGTATTTTTCCAGTACCGTTTAAGCGCATCTTTCATGCGTTCGAGCGCACGCCGGGGAACGACGTAAATGTTAATCGTGGGGTTGTTGTGATATTTCTTCAAATTCTTGTAGAAGTTCAGCGGAATGTTCTTGTCCATGACAAAAAACAGGCTTTCATTCTCCGGTGTCGGGTCCACCGTACCGATACTCCCGTCAGGGTTCTGGGAAAAGACCTTTGTCTGGTCTTTCTCCTTGTCATAGAGCATACCGATACTCGGTTCGTTCAATGTGTTGTCGATGGGCTGTTCGTCAGCTCCGAGCGACTGTCTTTGTTCTTCTGCCATAATTTAAATTTTAAGTTATTTTGTGAAACTGTCTGTGCTGCGAATGTATGGCGGGGATTGACGAAATGATACTGCAACGGACACGAACGGACATGAACGGATAAAAACGGACTATTGCGCGTTGCCTTTAAACAGGTGTTGTAGCTTCGGATCGGCAGCTATACGTCGCAGTTCGTCCTCTACGATCTGGGCCGCTTCCTGCTTTATGCGGTAGTAGTTGGCTTCGACAACTTCGGCCATTCGATCTTTACCGTTTTCGTCGGTGAAGTCGGAAAGCACGGGAATCGGGCGATACTGTTTTTCTTCGGCTTTGACCTTTTCGACATCGACGACAATCTGGGCGTGAAACATTTTCTGCGGAATATTGTCCCCGAAGTTGTCGGCCACGGCTCCGACGAACACGCCCTGCGAAAGATTGCTGATTTTCGACGCGGGGATCACGCTGTCAAGCTGGGTGTTTATCCCCGTGGATTTATCTTCACGGCTGATATTGAGCGACTGCCGCTGCTGCACGATTTTTCCGAAGCGTTCGGAGAGGATGCGGGCCGTGTCGCCTACGACCTGCCCGGCAATAACGTTTCCTACGATATTCTGTATGACTTTGCTTTCGTGTTCGCCGTAATCGCGTGTAAGTTGGGAAAAGTCCTGCATCCCCAGACATACGGCTACGCGGTTGCTTCGGGCCGTGGCTATGAGGTTGTCCAGACCTTTGAAGAAAATGGTCGGCAGCTCGTCGATCACGACGCCGCATTTGAGTTTTCCCTTGCGGTTTATGGTTTTCACGATGCGCGAGTTGTAAAGGCTCAATGCCGCCGAATAGATATTCTGGCGGTCGGGGTTGCTGCCCACGCAAAGGATTTTCGGGGCTTGGGGATTGTTCAGGTCGAGGGAAAAGTCGTCGCCCGACATGACCCAGTAGAGCGCGGGCGAGATAATCCGTGACAGCGGGATCTTCGCGGACGCGATTTGTCCCTGTAACTGCTCCTGTGCGCCGCCCTGCCAAGCATCGACGAACGCACTCAAATAGTTTTCCAGTTCGGGCCGGGCCATGAGGATGGTGAAAACCTCCTCGTATTTCTTGTTCAGCAGTTCGATTGCGTGGGGGAAGGTGCAGTATTTCCCGTTCTGATAGATACGCAGAAACCAGATAATCGCCGTGAGCAGCACGACGGGTGATTCGACGAAAAAATCGCCCTGCTTCTGTGCCCACGAACGGTTCAGACCGATCATTATGACGTAAGCAGCTTCATAGGCATCCGCAATGTCGGTCAGAAAATCGGCATTGATGGGATTGCAGCGGTGCGAGTGGCGGGGATCGTCGAAGTTTATCACGCAGAACTGCGGCTTTACTTCGTACTTGTGCGTGAAACGCAGCAGGTGGTTGTAAGCCAGCATACTCAAATCCGGATATTTGAAATCGTAAATATAAAGGCAGAACGACTTTTCGATAAATTGACGTATAAAGTTGTTTATCACGGTAAAACTCTTGCCGCTGCCTGGCGATCCGATAACGGCGACCGCGCGAAATACGGCTGGTATATTCAGCCAGCCTTGCCATGTACGGCCCTGGTAGCGGAACAGCGTCGGCAGGTTCACCGAATATTCGTTCTCGATCAGGCGTGTTTCCTGCATGAAGGATTCGTTTTCGTCGTTGAAAACGTCGTCCAGCAGGTTGTGCCGCAGAAGTCGCCACATCCATATTCCGGCTGTGAGCATCAGCAGATAGCCCGCGAACAGGGTTGCGGCATACCAGGCTACACACACACCGGGCGACGCGGGGATGCGTAGCAGGGAGCCGTTGAAAAAGTAGAGGATAAAACCCGTGAGACCTACCGCAATGATATGCGTCCAGCCGATTTTCTGCGACTTAATACCCCGTGAACCCAGACAAGCGATCAGGAGCAGCAGAAAGGCGAACAGTTTTGAGTAGAGGGGTGAGGAATAGAATCCCGTCGTCTGCTGGAATCCCCGCAGAATACGGTCTATAATCCCGAATGTTCAGCCGTTGTCGGCCAGTCATTGATAACAGAACCAATAAATGTTGGAGGCATTACAAATAATGCCTACGGCCTGAATAAAGGTGATAATCTTTGCCAGCGCCCGTAAATCGTCCTCGTTTTGCATAATTTATCAATGGGTTAGGGCGCAAAAATAGATTTTGCGGGGCTTATTCCCTTTCCAACGGACACGAACGGACATGAACGGAGCAAAACAGACATTCTTTCAGCACATAGATTTCCGCCAGTTTTTTGGTACAAACCTCTGGGCATGAGAAATTACTCTGTTGGTGTCATATATTTTCGATAATAAAAAGGCTGTATCGTGCTGGCAACTATCTTCTGGTAATCTTGCGCTGCATGATGTTCCGCGATTCCAATTCCTCTTTCAGAACAAAGCCAGGATGAACCGCTATCGAGGGCATTGATTCTTTTTTCAGAGCAAACATAGTCGATTATTTATAGTGGTTCCGTTCATTGTGTTGCGATATTTTCGCGTTGATCTTTATCCGCGGCGGGATTGGCCCGTGTCGAAAGGTTCCTTGTCGTAAGGCTATAGCTCAATAATCATTCAAGCGGCGTAATGTTCTGCTGTAAACTGAAAACCTCTTTCTGGCGTTCGATCTCTTTGCGCAGTTCCTCCTCACTCGGCAGATAGGTAAGATATTTCGCCGTGAACAACTGCGGATTCTCATGCAAGACCGAGTACCGGGCAATATCGCGGCTTGTTTCCGAACAAAGAATCAGCCCGATAGTCGGATTATCTCCGTCCGTGCGTTTCATTTCATCGTACATGCGGACGTACATATCCATTTGGCCGACATCCTGATGCGAAATCTGGGTAGTTTTCAGGTCGATGAGCAGGAAGCATTTGAGAATGAAATTGTAGAATACAAGGTCGATGTAATAATCACCCGCATCGGTTGAGATATGCTGTTGCCGGGCAACGAAAGCGTAACCTTTACCCATTTCCATGATGAATTTCTGCAAATGCGTGAGGATGGCACTTTCAAGTTTGGATTCGGTGAAGTCCATATTGGATGCCAGGCCCAGAAATTCCGCCACCATTGGATTCTTGATAAACTCCAACTTGTCCCGCTCATATGCCGCTGTCAGGGATTTCATTTCCGATACGACCTTTTCCTTCGCCGGAGATTGCAACAGCCGATGATAGTACTGCGACGATATATTCCGGTCAAGTGTGCGAACGCTCCACATTTCCTGTGCAGCTTCATTCAAATACCAGATGCGGGCCGCATCGTCCGTAACCCGCAATAAGGTTCGAATATGCGACCATGTAAGATTTGGTACACGCGTGTGCCAAATCTCAACATGCGGAAAGGATAGATAGAATTGCCTGTAATTTCGCAAATTGCGAGCCGAGAAGCCTTTACCGAATGCCGCGGACAATTCGCCGGAGAGTACTTTCAGCAACTGCGTCCCGTATTCTGCACGGCTTTTGCCCTGCTGCTCCTGCTCGACGATCCGCTTGCCGATATTCCAATAAGTTTCCAGCATCACGGCGTTGATGGCGGCATAGGTATTCAGACGGGCATCCTCTATCAGACGTTTGATGTCGTCGATAAAAGTGCGTTCTAAAACGGGTACGTCCATATTGTGCTTGATAAAGTTTGGTAAACGATTAAGCAAATGTAGCAAATAATCTCCGAATTAAACTACATTTCCAAATCCCGGAAGAACTTGGTCTGGGTGATGCCGTAATAGCGGCAGAAGAGGTCGAGATTATTTCTTACTCTCTGATATTTTGTACCCGATGGGCCGGGGCAGTTTGCGGGCCTGCGGAACCTTGACCGGGAGGGCGGCAATAGCCTCATAAATATTGTCCAATTCTTTGCGCATATCTTCGGAAAGATCGTTGATCACCTTGGCATTATCCTCGTCGGCCCGCTCCAGCAGGGAGAGCTTCGAACGGATTTCAGAAAGTTCTACGGAAATTACATGTTGATTGGTCAGATAATTTCGCATGGCAACAAATGCCCTCATAATCTCTATGTACACATTGACTGCGACAGGACTGCGTAATACCCCGGATAACGAAGCGACGCCTTCTTGAGTAAAAGCAAAAGGCATATATCTCGTACCTCCTTTGTTTGAGGTCACAATTTGTGACCTCAAACTGGTTTTCAATGCGTTATACTCTGATTCGGTGATTTCAAACATGAAATCCGATGGAAACCTTTCGCTGTTGCGTCGTACAGCTTGTTTAAGCGCTTTTGTCGGGACTTGGTAGAGTTCCGCCAAATCGAAATCCAGCATTACCCGCTGGCCCCGTATTTCGTAAATTTTACTCTGAATAGATTGTAGTTCCATGTTGCAAAGGAATAAAAAATATGTCAATAGTTTGCTGGTCCAAATTTTTGGATTTACATTTGTTTAGTTTGAAGTTGGCTAAAATATGACAGTAGAAATCGGTCAATGA
>ERZ1026970.579-NODE-579-length-12266-cov-5.218901_pt1 | contig 12266 bp, 7 predicted proteins | sample MGYA00519563_ERZ1026970 | MGnify/ENA primary metagenome ERZ1026970 (study PRJEB26926, sample SAMN06164665) | human gut metagenome | biome: ENVO:00009003; feature: ENVO:2100002; material: ENVO:00002003 | host: Homo sapiens | place: USA | collected 2012 ... | reverse complement strand
AGTGAAAAGCCCAGCAAACTAATATATAAGTTTTACTCCCTAGCAAGAAGTTGTATGCAAACCCAACCCGCAACATTCCCGCACACCGCCCCTGTCGCCGCGAGAAACGCCCCTGTTTAGGTGCATTCACACCGCGTCGGAGCGGTGCCCTCCCAGCCAAATATTGCCCCAAATTCCCCGTTTTCCGGGGATTTTTTATTTTACCGCAAAGGCATTTACCTGAACGGGATTTCCCTGTACAGGTAAATCCTGCACAAATAAATAACTAAATAAAATACTAAGATACTATCGTATCCCATCCGTAAAACCACAAAGAGTCGGATTTTTCCCACTCTGGTTTTGCCGTGATGCGTACAACTTAACACCAGAGAGTACAACTTACGATTGCAAACTGCCCCCGCCAGGCTGTATAATAAAAGCACCGATATTTCGCGCAAAAGGTGGTCGGAACAGATGGATATCGAGAACCTGGTCGGTGAAACAACCGAATACGACAAGAAAGCGGCGCTTGAGGTAAAAAAGCCCAAAAGCTGGTGCAAAAGTGTCAGCGCTTTTGCGAACACGCTGGGCGGTGCGCTGATTTTCGGCATGGCGGATGACGGGCAGATCGTTGGGCTGACCGAACCCGACAGCGACGCCGAGAAAATCAGCGAGATCCTCAAGACGCGCATGGAGCCTATCCCGGAGTTTCGGCTGCGCTTTCACAAAATCGACGACGGCAAAGTGCTGCTGATTCTTGACGTGTTCAAAGGCGAGGAAACGCCCTACTATTACTCCGGCGACGGCACCTTAGAGGCGTTTGTACGCATCGGAAACGAGAGCGTCAGGGCATCCGCTACCGAGCTGAAACGCCTTGTTCTGCGCGGAAGAAACACCTCCTACGACTCTCAGATGACGCTTTACAGGGTGGAGGACTACGCCTTTTCCAAGCTGCGGGAGCGCTATAAGAAGTGGACGGGAAACAGCTTTGACAACAAAGACCTTGTTTCCTTCGGGCTGGCAGACGAGGGCGGCTTTTTGACAAATGCCGGTGCCCTGATTGCTGATGAAAGCCCGATCCGCTGGTCACGGTTGTTCTGCACACGCTGGAACGGGCTGGACAAAAGCGGCGGCACAATGGACGCGCTGGACGATGCCGAGTATTCCGGCAGTGTGCTCTCTTTGATTGAGAATGGCGAGGCGTTCATCAAGCGCAACGCCCGCATGATGTGGCGCAAAACACCCAACTCGCGGGAGGAACTGCCCGAATACGTCGAGCGCAGCTACCACGAGGCGCTTGTCAACGCGCTGGCGCACCGCGATTATCTCGTCTACGGCAGCGAGGTCCACATTGACATCTACGATGACCGTCTGGAGATCTACTCGCCGGGCGGTATGCCGGACGGGTCGATGATCCAAGACCGCGACCCGCTGACCGTGCCGTCCACTCGGCGTAACCCGGTGCTGGCCGATGTGTTCAACCGTCTGGGCTACATGGAGCGCAAGGGCAGCGGCTTTGGGAAAATTCTGAACGGCTACAAGACGCAAATCAACTACACTGAGGATAAGCGCCCTACATTCCGTTCTGACCGATACCAGTTTACGGTCATCATGCCGAACTTGAATTACGGTGTCCCTCAAGATGTCCCCCAACGTGTCCCCCAAGATGTCCCCCAAGATGATTTGGATGCCAAAATTCTGGCTTTAATCAAAAAAGACAACAAAATCAGCACCGAAAAACTCGGCATGACGCTGGGCGTCAGCTACAAAACCATCCGCCGCCATATCAAGGCGATGGGAAATGTCCGCTACATTGGCCGCGGCTTCAGCGGGCATTGGGAAATTCAAAATCAATAAAAAAGCAGCAGGGAACCGATTAAGGCTTCCTGCTGCTTTATTTTCCAAAGGGCAGTTTAATTTTTCTTCTGCTCACCCTCCGGGAAGATGATCTTATAGATTGGGAAATAAATCACCATCTGCACACCGCCGTTGATGACGGTGATGAGGACGTTGTACAGCGCAGGCGGGAAGAACTGCTTGCACAGCGGCACATAAATGCCCATCAAAAAGCTGCACACGATGGTGATGAGTACGAACGCCACCACGTACCACGCGATCTGATACCACACGTTGCCCTTCGACTTAAACGTGATATTACGCTGCATCGGGAAATTAACGCACTGCGCCAGAAACAGCGTGATGGCAAACGCCGCAAAGTAGCCCATCCCGCCGGTAGCGTCGCCGGTGACAGGGTAGTTGAATACATAGGTATCCACCGGACCGAGGTTCAGATGAATCAGCTGGCAGGGGATGCTGCACCAGTCGGTCAGGTTGTAGAACAGCCCCGGCAAAAAGGTCAGCAGCAGATATTGCAGCACCGTGACAAACAGCGAAAAGGCGTAGAATTTCACAAACTGTGCCACGAGCTTATGCTTTTCGGAGAAGGTGCTCCACAAATTTCTGATCGTTTCCATAGCTCACCTCATGCTTGCGCAGACACGGTCAGCTCCGCGCTGTATTCGCCGTCGGAAGCAGCAATCGTCATGGCGTCGCCGTCCCCCATGCGGACTATGGCAAGAGCCTCGCCGTAGTAGGTATCGGTTTCGCTGTCCAGATAGCTGTGCTTGTTGAAAGGGCAGGCACTGCCCAGCCCCACCAACGTGCCGCCGCGCACCTGTACCTGAATACTGCCGCGCGCCAGCGGCTTGGTGATGCCGTTTTCATCGGTGTAGCGCAGACGGACATAGCACAGATGCCCCGTTTGTGCAGCAGGTTCTTCGGCATCCAGCGTCAAGCGGGTCGTGCCGCCGGCACTTTGCAGCTTGCAGCGACCAATTTCGTGATCGGCAGCGTCATAGCTGACGGCTTCCAGCGTGCCGCTCTCGTAGGGAATGCTGAACCTCGCCAAGCAATCATTTTTCAGCGTTTTGCTGCCCACCGTGTGACCATTCAGCACCAGCTCCACGCGGGCGGCGCGGGCGTAGACCTCCACGTTGGCCTTGCGCTCCTCGCAGCCGGTCCAGCTCCAGCTGGGCATGGCATTCGTCATCTTCCACGCACTGGGGCTGTGGCGGTCTCCGGTATGGTTGACCGGGCAGACGGCGATATAGGGGCCGTTGTCAGCTTCCAACGCCACGCGGGTATAAAGGGCTTCGCCCAGCGGCTTGCCGGTCAGGTCGATGCGTCCCGAACCCGCCGACACCCAGCCCGGACCGCCGTCGAACGTTTCGGCGTAGTCGGCGTACTCCCACGAGCCGACCATGACTTCGCCCAGGTAGTCCATGCCCGCCCAGACAAAGTCGCCCACCAAGCGGGGTTCCTGTTTGGCCAGCTCGCGGAATTTATAAGCATCGTTGCAGAAGGTCTCGCTGCCCAAAATCAACCGCTGCGGGTACTTTTTTAGATCGCGCTTATAGCGGTAGATGCCGTAATTGTAGCCCGCAATGTCCATGTTGGCAAAGGCGTCACGGGTCTTGACGTCGCAGCCGTGCAGGGTCGCGCCGCGCTTCATGAACTCATCGCCCAGCAGCCCCGCCAGATTGTTGAAGAACTGACTGCCGACCGCCTTTTTCTTGGCGGTCTTCTCGCCGCGCTGTTTGGCTTTTTCGGCACGCTCGGCTTCTTTTTTTGCCTTTTCGTCACTGTACACGCCGAAGCCGATGGAGCTTAAAAAGTTGAAGAAGATGTTCACGCCGCAGGTCACCGGGCGGGAATCGTCCAGCCCGTGCAGGAAGTCAGTCATCTCTTTGGTCAGGGCGATGCCGCGCTTTTGGGCAGTCTCGCTGACCTCGTTGCCGGTGGAGTAGAGCACCACGCAGGGGTGGTTGCAGTCTTTCTCCACCATGTCGGTCAGATCCTGATGCCACCAGTCGTTGAAATAATCCACGTAGTCATGCTCGGTTTTGTGGATGTACCAATGGTCGATGTACTCGTCCATGATAAGCATACCCTGCCGGTCACACTCGGTCAGCAGCGCCTTGGAGCAGGGGTTGTGCGCTGAGCGAATGGCGTTGTAGCCGTTCGCTTTCAGCAGGCGTACCTTGCGCGCCACGGCGTCGGGGTCACAAACTGCGCCCAACAGACCATTATCGTGGTGGATGCACGCGCCCTGGATGATGTACCGTTTTCCGTTGAGCAGGAAGCCGTCCGTACCCCACTCGACCTTGCGAACACCGAACGTCTCGGTTACCACATCATAGGCAAAGTTGACGCGGCAGGTGTACAGGTTTGGCGTTTCAGGTGTCCAAAGGCAGGCGTTATCAAGGGTCAGGGTAAATACGGCCTCGCCGTCGCTCTCCTGCTGCACGGCGGGCAGGTCGTCCACCATCATGCGTACCGTGCCGGGGGCGGTGGTCTTTACGCGCACCTCCACGACGGCGGGGTCAAGCGACAGGGTGCGGATTTTAACGCCGTTCAGCGCGATATGCGCGCCCCTTGCCGTCCAAAGCTGCACCGGGCGGTAGATGCCCGCGCCGGAATACCACCGGCTGTTGGGCTGGTCGGCGTTGCGGGCAATGACCCGCAGCTCGTTCTCCCCTGCGTGCAGATACGGCGCACAATCAACATAAAAGTTGGTGTAGCCGTAGGGGCGGAACGCTGCCTTTTGACCGTTGAGCCAGACCTCGGCATTATGGTAGACGCCCTCAAACTCCAGAATGTGGGTGTCTGCCAGCTCGTTTTCCGGCACGGTCAGGGTGCGCTGGTATTCGTAGTCATAGCCCTCGTACCAGCCGGTATTGGTGCCGCCCGCGCTCAGGGCGGTGCGGGGTTCAGCCAGCATGGCATCATGGGGCAGAGTCACCGGTTTGCCGGGTGCGGTATCGCCCAAATGGCGGCAGGTCCAGCCGGTGAGAAGTGGCGTTGGTTTCATTGTATGTTCCTCTTACATAGTCTGTTTTACAGAAATCACGCAGATGCCAACAAAAGGGCTTCCTCCTGGCAGAAACCCGTTGTAGAGGAAACCCTTTTATTGGAGATGCGGCTTTATTCTACGAACACTTTTTGCAGGAAATTATACAAAGCGATATGCCAATTATCTGCTGAATGGTGGCGCAGAGGATAGACAGCAAATGTCGTATTCACGCCGCTTTGCAGTCGGGGTTCGACTGCAAGCAAATTGTTGTAATCCTCGATCTGACCAGGCAGTGCAAAATCGTAGCTGCCTCCGCAAGCGTAAAGATATTTGATGGGAAGCTGTGCAAACTCATCAGACTGGATAGCCGCCCGGAATTCATCCGCAGTGGTTCTGCTGCCGCTGAAGGTTCCGAACCATGCAAAGTAATCCAGCGCCTGGCACACGGCAGAATGGTTCGTCGTTACTGCGCCGCGGGAAAGACCCGCAAAGGCACGATGCTCACGGCTGGCAGCGAAACCTGCATCGTCGCAGGTTTCCGCATAGGTCGAATACTGCGCTTCCACCGCAGGCATGAGATCGTTTCGCAATTCCTTGGCAAAGGAGTAAGTCAAGGGATCCAAACCGTCTTTGCAGTCATCTTCCACATAGAAAGTCGGGGTGACAACGATAAGCGGTTCAATTACCTGCTGCTCAATCATCTGATCCAGCATGGTTTTGTTCTCAGGATGCGTCAAAAGCCAGTAGTCTTCATTGTCGCCGGTGCCGTGCATCAGGTATAGAATGTTGTACTGCTTTTCCGGGTCATATCCGTAGGGCAGGTATACGCATGCCTGCTTTTCAACGGTTCTTTCATCGGTAGCGTAGGCTTTCGTCTCGTAGCTTATATGCTCTACGATTCCAGGATGTTCACATTCCTGCTCGTATGTCTGCGGAACGGCCCATACGGTTTGCCCAGCGCGGTCTGCCGTGCGCGCTGCATCATAGCTAACTTTGCACACGACCATGCAGCCGGCGGTCAGCACCAGCGGCAACGCCAGAAACACCCACCAATGCGGCGCGGCCTGCTTTATATGACGCAGCGCCAGCACAATGCCGCCCAGCGCCCAAAGAATCGCAACGCCTGCTTGCAGGAAGAAGCCGATATGGAACAGCGTTGTTTCCAGATAATTCGTCCATGTTCCCAGCCAGCCGACTGCAAGGCCGACCGGCAGCATCAGAATCGGCAGCTTGCCCTTCCACGCTGCAAAAGCAAAGCTTACAAGGATAAGTTCTGTCACCACCATATAAAGCAACGGCTGAAGCATTCCCAACGCAGCGTAACGCAGCAGGTCAATGACGGCGATTCCGGTGATCAGCGCAAAGGCACATAGGTCTATATGTTTTTTTGCCGTATTCCAAACCTTTCGCAGCAAGGTATACACCCTTTCTTATTTTTTACCCCACACGGTAGACACTGCCGCGCAGATCATGCAGATGACCAGCAGGACCGCACTTGCAATCCAGGAAGTACTTAAACCATCCATATTGATCTTCGACAGAATGTCACCGATCTCATCAAAGGCAAGGTTGATGAACATAGCCACGCTGACGAGTGCTGCGGCAAATGGAGGATACTCGAAATATTTAGGAGCCTTGTCGGATGCGACAAAGAGTTCCAGCAATGCGCCAATCACCAAAAGAGCAATGATAATAGGCGAATTTTCTTTTGCCTTAGCCAGCGCATACACAATGGCAGTAGCTGCCATTCCAACCGCAGTAATCGTGTGCAGAAGGGAGGATTTTTTGAAGAATGTATTCATCTTAGCACCTCACAGCGTTTCTTTACGTTTGGAATTTTTGACCACAAAGAATGCGGCAACGGCATCTGCAATAGACAGCACAGCAATCAGCGCATAGGCAAGCTTTTCCCAGTAAGGTGTAACCGAAACGACATGTGCCGTTGCAGAAAGTCCGTTGATACCGTTGCTGTTTGCTACATTGTACAGGATGACGTGGCAGGCTTCTCGCATATTGGCAAGCAGTTTCGCATCTTTGGGCACCTTATCAACCACATAGCCGTAGAATACACTGCCGGAAGTCGCCCACATCGTGTTGCCGCCTTCCAGACCGCCCACAACGCTCTGCATCGTAGTGTTGATTGCAATATCGGTATCCAGGATTGCGGTAGAGCCCCACTCTGTGCGAACAACGTCTTTCTGTAATCCGCTGTGTGCCCCGGCCCAGGTGCAACCAATGCGGTTGAATGCGCCCATGGAACCCTTGACCTTTCCTTCTGTGAAAGGTTTCTCGAAGGCTTTCAGATAGATTTCGCGGATAGCCTGCTCGTTAGAGAAGGTGCAGATGCCCTGACGGTTGGTTTCCTGATCGTTCAGTGCAAAATGCTTGATGTAGCAGATAACGCCGTGATTCTGCAGACCTTCCACTTCCTGCGTGGCAAGTTCACCAGAAAGGAAGCCATCCTCGGAATAATACTCAAAGTTACGGCCGGCATACGGTGTGCGATGGATATTGACAGCCGGCGTATAAGCGCCTACCGTTTCAGTACGGTACCAGTCCTCACCCATTGCGGTGCCAACTTCATACATCAGGTCACGGTTAAACGAGCAAGCGCGGAGAACTTCACCGCAGAAGCCAGTAGCACTTGTGCCATCCTCCACATATGTGCGGAGCTGGTTGCCCTGCGGGCCGTCCTTCATGAACATGGCCGGATACGCAATGGACGGAATGGTAGACAGTGCCGAGCCGGTGACAATGCGGGTCATCTCCTCGGTGGTAAGCTGGTTCAGGAGCTTATCCCAAGTTTCCGTGTCATCGAAAGGAACGCCGTACATTTTTGCCAGCGTCATCTGGTTGTCCTGACCGGTAATGATAGCGGAAGTATCGCTGCTGCCCGGCTCATAGCTGCCTTCTGCGTCAATGGCCGCCATCATATCCGCCGTGGCCGTCAGGTCAGTATAGCTTTCGGGGAAGGTGCTCCAGTCGCTGCGGGTCAAATAATCCGTATCCTCCCCATAATATTCCAGACTTGCATCATCGAAACGGTTGGTTACTTCGTCCCCGCTGTAAGAAACATTCAGCAGGGTTTTCTTGGCATTGTTCCAGAGATAAACTTTCTCTGCATCACCTTCGGCATCCATGCCATCCTCAACCGTCTTGCCCTGTGCAGCCAGAATATTATTCAGTGCATCATGGGCGCTGTTGCCAATAGCGAAGTGGTAGTCACCGGCATCCAGCACATAGGTCTTGTCGGTCCGGTAATCGTAAGAAGAGAACTCTTTCTTCGGCACTGTGATCGTGACCGTCTCAGACTGACCAGGTTCAAGGATATCCGTCTTGTCAAAGCCAACAAGCTGTACGGCGGATTTCTCAATGCCGCCGCAGGTATACGGCTGCTGTGCGTAAAGTTCCACGACGTTTTTGCCCGCAGCAGTGCCGTTGTTCGTAACTTTGACCTGCATTTCCAGCCCATCATCACTCATCTTGGAAGAAACAACTTCCTGCGCAAACGGAAGCCCATCCTCAGCGCCATAGCTCAGACCGTAGCCGAAGGGATAGCAGACTTCATTGTCATAATTCCACGTATCGCCTACGAAAGCACCCGCAGAGGACAGCGCGTTCGTACCGGCGGGATCCGTCACACCATCGGAATAACGCGTCTCATAATAACGATAGCCGACGTAGATGCCTTCGCGGTACACAACATACTTTGTGCCGTTGTTTGCTTCGCCGATAGAAGCGTTTATTTCATCGGCATTCGTGAAAGTGAAATCGCCAAAGTTCTGCATAGCGGGGGAAGAGAAGGAATCCGCCGCATAGGTATCGGACAGGCGACCGGAGGGGTTCACTTCGCCGTCAAGTACTTTAGCAACCGCACGCGAACCACTCTGCCCAACACCGCCGATCCAGAGACAGGCATCAATCCCATACTCTTCCTGATCGACCCAGCTCAATTCCATCGCGTTAGAAGTGTTGATCACGGCAATGATCTTATCAAAAGCACCGCTGTTCTTGATTTCCTTCAGCAGAGCTTCTTCCGCAGGCTGCAAAGCGAGGTACTTTTCGCCGTCGCCAAATGCACCGGTCGGCATATCCGAAGCCTCACCGCCTACGCGGGAGAATACCACAATGGCCGCATCATTATAGTCTATGTACGACTGCTTGACCTCATCGGTGTATTCACTTACCGGAACTTCTGCTGTATAGATGTCCTCCGGCTTGGCACCCATATAGCCGCCATTGCTGCGGACATAGCCGTCTTTTCCATCGTAGGTTTTATAGAAATCCCAAATTGTACTGTTGATAGTAAAGCGCCCATCGTCCTCCATCGCCGACTTAAGATCAACCACATAGTCTGTGTTGATGTTACCTGCGCCGGTGCCACCGAGAACCAGATCAACAGAAGAACGGCCAAACAATGTCACTTTGGAGCCTTTAGCAAGCGGTAGCGTCTGATTCTGGTTTTTCAGCAGAACAATACCCTCGCTGGTCACATCTTCCACCAACTGGTCAGCGGCTTTCTTCCACTCATCCAGGGACATGCCGTTGTCAGTGCTGGCCTGAAGCGGTTCTGCATTCGCTTTATCAATGGTTTTGTACATGGTACCGCCAATCGTGCTGCAAATCAGCGATCTGTATGAGGTCGCGCCGCAGGTTGTGCCGATGGCTACTGCCAGCAGCACACTGAGCGATGCAGTGGCAATGCGTGCTGCTTTCGGTGATGAATCACGTTTTTTCATGTTCTCCTCCTGTCATTTGTAGGGAGCCACTCGGCTCCCTTTCGATGACAAAACCATACCACATCTCGTTCTTTTTGTGGGAGATTCGTACGTCAACCGTTGCTTTTGCAGCGCAAACGGTACGCACTATTGTCGTTTTTAACAATTGAATGCCGGGCGTTTTGTGCAGGTTGCTTAAAGCAAAAAACAGCCCACCAAAATGGGCTGTCCGGGTTATTTCTGCTTGATGGGAAACAGCACCTTTAATGTGAACTGGTTCTCCTGGGTGGTGATCTCGGCGGTGCCGCCGTATTTTTCGGCGGTGTCGTAGATGCTCTTTAGACCGTAGCCGTGGTAGCGGGCGTCGGTCTTAGTGGTCTTGGGCAGCGTGCCGTCCGCGCGGAAAGCACCGTCGTAGGTGTTTTCGACCCGAATCCACACAAAGTTCTTTTGCCGCGTCACCACCAGATGGATCAGCCGCTGCTCGCTGTCGGGCAGCTTTTCTACACTCTCGATGGCGTTGTCCAGCGCATTGCCGAACAGCGAACACAGGTCCATCGTATCCATAAAATCCAGCGCCGCACCGTCTGCCACGCAGGTCAGCGTGATGCCGTGCTGCTGGCAGTACAGGCTTTTGCTGGTCAGGATCGTGTCCAGCACCTCGTTGCCGGTCTTGTTCTGCGCCTCATAGCTGCGGATCTCCTGCTCCATCGCGTCAAGGTAGTGGGCCTTTTCCTCTGAGGTCTCGCTGCGCAGCACAGCGATCTGGTGCTTGAAATCGTGATATTTTTTATTGATAAGGTCAATGCTGTCCTGCGCCGAGCGGTACTGTGCGTACTGCGCCTGCAAGACGTTTTGCAGGGCGTCGCGCTCCTTTTTGCGGCGGTACTCCACCAGCTGCATGTGGTGCGCAAACAGAATGGCCATGCCGCCCAGGTCTACCAGCGTGCGGATGTTGTAAATTTCCGCCGTCATCTTGCCGGAAAACGGCGTGTCCGGGCTGACATAGCTCAGGTTGCTGGCGGCATAGACCGCCACACCGATGAACAGCGTGCTGAGAAATTCCTTTTTGTGGACGTGCAGAGGCGAGGCAATATCGTTATAATTGCGTTCCAGCGCGAACACCACACCATACACTGCGGCATAGACGACTGCCAAAATGCACACACGCACACCCGCGCCCGGCGTGCCATGCTGCCCGACCATATAGTAGTAGAGCTGCCATTCCAGCGAGGCCGCCAGTTCCCCCAAAATAAACGCGCGGACGCAGTAATACCCCGCGCTCCGGGCGGGCACGTCGGCCTGCATTCGGATGTACAGATACATGATTAAGATGGATACCGCAATGCAGGGCAGAAACCAGAATTGCGGCACCTGCCCCGTTGCCTGCATAAAGACGCCGAGCAGCAGCAAAAACACCGCGTGGATCGTATACCGCCGCCAGCCTGCTGTACGCTTGGGCAGGAAGAACAGATATAAAAGGCAGGCCAGCCAGTCCGCCAGCGCGGTATACAGGCGGGGAATGTTGCCCAGAACTTCCGTTTCCATCAGATGGTTTTCCCCATGTAGTGGTTGAGCGCCGCCAAAAACGCCTTGCGCTTGGCGCGGCTGATCTGCACCCGCTCACCGTTGACGATGGCGTCCTCGTCCTGGATGCCGTCCACATGCTCCAGATTGACAAGGTACGCCTTGCTGCTGCGGAAGAAATTCTCCGGCGGCAGCTTCTGCTCCACATCGCGCATGGAGCCGGTGGAATGCACCTCGCCCTGCTTGGTGTGGAACAGCAGGTCGTGGTCGCAAATTTCTACATAATAAATATCGGAGGCGTCGAGCTTCTGCACACCGCCCACGCAGGGTACCGTGAGGAAATGCTTCTGGCGGCGTCCCAGCAGCTCCCGCACATGGTTCATCCGCTGGCAGAAAGCGTAATAACTCAGCGGCTTTAAGATATAGTCCAGCGCCTGCACCGCGTACCCCTTGATGGCATACTGCGGCGAGTTGGTGATGAAGATGATAAGCACCTCCGGGTCGGCGCGGCGGATCTCCTCGGCTGCTGACATACCATCCAGGAAGGTCATCTCGATGTCCATCAAAATCAGGTCATAGCCGCCCTTATAGCCCAGCGCGATCTCGTCGCCATCCGAAAAATGCGTAATTTGAAAATGGCAGTTTTTCTCCTGCTGGTATTTTTCCAGATACGAGTCCAGCACGGCCCGATCCTGCGCGCTGTCCTCGACTACTGCGATGTAGTTCACGAAAATTCTCCTTTTGAGAGCAAATGAATGCGTTTATGTGCCGACTGCTATGCCGCTTGCCTTTCATGGCTATAGGTTCTATCTGATAAGTATTATACAGATTCTTTTCCGGATTTTCAATAAATCATGGTTCTGCTTATCCGCCTTGATTGCTCACGCTTTGGGCGGGAAGATGTTTTACATGGCATAGCGTTTGATTACCCACAAACGCATTTCCGGGGTGTCCCATCGAGGAATGCGGACACCCGTCTCACAGGGTTTTCACGCGGGGAAGGCCCGCACAAATAACTAAGGCAACACACCGCACAATTCCCGCCTTACGGCTTAAGCACCGCTCCGGCACTTAGAATTATGCGGTATTGCCCTGGAACCAAAAAAGCCCCGGCCTTTTCTGGCCGGGGCTTGATGGTTGCGGAGCAGAATGTGATCTGTTCGCTGTCTCTTATACACATCTGACGCTGC
>ERZ1026970.570-NODE-570-length-12364-cov-4.173288_pt1 | contig 12364 bp, 9 predicted proteins | sample MGYA00519563_ERZ1026970 | MGnify/ENA primary metagenome ERZ1026970 (study PRJEB26926, sample SAMN06164665) | human gut metagenome | biome: ENVO:00009003; feature: ENVO:2100002; material: ENVO:00002003 | host: Homo sapiens | place: USA | collected 2012 ... | reverse complement strand
ACCCCCAGAGAACGGGCAATATAACAGGCCCGATAGCGAAATCCAACTCCCTGCACTCTCCCCGAAAACCAATAATGCTTCCTTATCAGATTCTCTCTCATCTCCGAACCCTTCCCATCCTGAACATCATGCTTTTTCCAGACTCCCCGGCCTTTCTCATACTCCTCAGCAATCTCCTCACCTGTCTCAGAATCCTGCAGAAACGTTCTGTACTTCTTTCTCTTAAAATCAAATATACTCAACAGCAACCCTCTCTCACAGCTACTGTGCCGGCAACTTGATTTCCCGAACATTCTCACATCTTTCCTGCCAGCCTGTTTCAGGAATCACTCTGCCGCCACACTACAATCACACCCTGATCACAAATCCGTCTTTTCTCGCTTTCGCTTTCGGATATTCCCCGGAGCGATAACCAAGCACACAATGACCAATTCCAACATAAGACTCCGGCACACCCCACTCTGCCTTCAATGCCTTTCCTTCTTCAGAAGCAAACACCTCTCTTGCACGATGAATCCAGCAGGAATCAACCCCAAGGGCATGAGCAGCATTCATCAGATTTCCCATAACCAGACTTCCATTTTCCACACATGTAGGCATATTACTGTCTGCAAAGACCACAACAACTGTCGGTGCCCCATAGAACGGATTACTCTCAGTCCCCATCACATCCGCATTCATTTTAGAAAGCTTCGCAACAAGTTCCGGATTCTGTGTTACTACCATAAGTGTACCCTGTTGTCCCATTCCGCTTGGTGCGTATTCCCCTGCTTCAAGAATTTCATTCAACACTTCTTCCGGCACCAGATCTTCTTTATAACCACGTACACTTCTTCGTTCCAAAAGATTTTTTATTGTTTCATTCATGTCTCATATCCTCCTGTATTTATTTTCATCACTGTCAAAGCAACATTACTGTCCACCACGTTCTCAGCAACACAGTCAGGCAACAATATCTTCCTATATTATAGCACTACATCTACCAAAACTCACCTGTATTTCCCATAATTTTCAGGCAATTTTCCTTGCCCCTGCATCACAACTGGTCTATAATAAAGAGCAGACTAACATGAGGTATAAACTATATGAACAAAAAAGAAATTTCTGAAATCAAGAAACAGTTCACTCCCGAGAACTGTTCTCTCACCCGCATCTGCGGATGTTACGTTGACGGAGAAAAGAATAAAAAAACCGAACTGAAAGAAGCATTTCTCTCTTTATCAGAAGAAGAAATGTTCAAATACTTTGAAATTTTCCGCAAATCCCTTTCCGGAACAATAGGAAAAAATCTGATGAACATGGAATTTCCTCTCGAGCAGGAAACTGAGGGCGGAACTCAACATTTTCTTATGAAACTGAGAGAAAGCAAACTGACCGATGATGCACTGGTAGAAAGTTTCTACGATAAGATCATTGAAAACTATGATTATCCCGAAAACTACTACATCATCCTGATCCATGGAGTATATGATATCCCCGGAAAGTCTTCCGACGGTGCAGAAATGTTTGATGCATCTGATGAGATTTATGAGCACATCATGTGCTGTATCTGTCCTGTAAAACTCTCTAAGGCAGGTCTTTGCTACAATGCCGAAACCAACAGCATCCAGGACCGTATCCGCGACTGGATCGTGGAACTTCCAGATGTTGCTTTCCTTTTCCCGCAGTTTAACGACCGCAGCACTGACATCCATGGTGTCCTTTATTATAGTAAAAATGCAAACGAGCTTCGGGATATTTTTATCGATGAACTGCTTGGATGTACAGCACCTCTTTCTGCAGGAGGACAGCGTGATTCCTTTAACGCACTGGTTGAAGATACTCTGGGCGACGACTGCAGATATGACACTGTATTAAGCATTCACGAGAAATTAAACGACCTGATCGAATCACAGAAGGATGAGCCGGAACCTGTAGTTCTGACCAAATCTGAGGTAAAACGCCTCTTTGAAGAATGCGGCGTAGAAGATGAAAAACTACAGTCATTTGATGAACAATACGAGATCACAGCCGGGGAAAAATCCTCTCTGGTCGCTTCCAACATCACCAATACAAAAAGATTCGAGATCAAAACCCCGGATGTTGTAGTCCACGTAGATCCTGAACGTGCCGATCTTGTGGAAACACGCGTAATTGACGGACGCAAGTGCCTTGTGATTCCAATGGAAGGCGAAGTTGAACTGAACGGAATCCGCGTACATACAGGAAATGAAAATCCTTCTGATGACGAATTTTATGACAATACAGATACTGAGACAGAGGAGACATCTGATGGAGAATAATCGTAAACTCTTATTTTTTGACATTGACAAAACCCTGTTAACCCCTTACCCATGGACAGTTCCGGACAGTGCGAAACAGGCTTTAAAAGAAGCCCGCTATAATGGTCATCTCCTTTTCATCAATTCCGGACGTACCTATACAATGATTCCGGAAATCATTAAAGAAATGGGATTCGACGGCTATGTATGCGGGTGCGGCAGCCAGATTTATATGAATGAAGAGCTTTTGTTTTCCAGTTCTATTCCAAATCCACTTTGCCGTAAAACAACAGAATTACTGCGGGAATGCAGAATTCCTGCGTTTTTTGAACGCCCGGATAAGATTTTATATGACAGCAATTCATGTGCTGTTCCTGAAACTGTTCAGAAGCTGAAAGCAGAAGTTATAGTAGAAGATCTGGCTCTCTACCCGCCCGAAACATACAACCATTTTACATTTGACAAGTTTCTGGCTTTTCCGTCTGCTGATTCTGATATGGAAACTTTCCGCAAATTTGCAGATGAACATTTTCTGTGTTTCATACATGAAGACAAGGCCTGGGAACTGACTCAGAAAAATCTCAGCAAAGCAACCGGAATCCGGTTTCTGGCAGACCGCCTTGGGGTTCCGGTCAAAGCCACCTATGCATTCGGCGACAGCACGAACGATCTTCTTATGCTGCAGTTCGCCGGAAACAGCATCGCAATGGGCGACTCGGATCCCCTGATCCTGCCTCACTGCACTTACCAGACAACCAATATCGAAGATAACGGAATTGCCAATGCTTTGAAGCATTTCCGTCTCATTTAACCCAATATAAAAATAACGTATCCTAATCTTATTTACGCCTGCGTTATTTTTGTATGCTCAGGAGAATAATTATGGGTATGATCAACCATAAATTTGACGCAGAAACCACACCTTTGTATTTTTATTTCGCATTGAAACGCTCCTACGAAATCTATGCTGTATATTTTTTATTACTCATCATCTGCCTCACAGGTTTCGGATATCCGCTTCATGCACTTCCTGCTGCAGGCTGGCTTATTGTATGTCTTCTCGCAAGGTACTATATAAACCATACATTCATACGATGGAACCTTTTGTTTTATGTTACGATCTCCGCAGGATGGATTTGCTATTTTATCTACTATTATGGATGGGAAACCGGTGCGACAAGCTTTATTTTACCATTAATGCTGGTTTCCATGTTTTCGCTGTACGATACATTATTTAATAAAATTGCTTTTACAGTCTTTTTATTTGTTATGCGAATGGCTCTGTTTTTCCACTGCCAGACTCATCCTCCTGTATATGTTCTTACCGGAATTCATATACTGATCATACAGATTTTAAATACAGTTGTATTCTTCGTTGTCGCGAGCGTGATCTGTATATCTTTCAGTTCCAATCTTCAGAAAGCCGAACAGCATCTGATGTTGTATAATATTGAGCTTCAGCAGCAGGCCGGAACTGATCCGCTGACTACACTTTATAACAGGCGCCGCATGGAAGAAGTTCTCAAAAACCATATCAGGGCAAATCCAAACGAGAATTTCAGTATCGCAATCGGTGATATTGATTTTTTCAAAAAAATTAACGATACTTATGGACATAACTGTGGTGATCAGGTATTAAAATCCCTCTCGGATTTATTCAGAGAAAAAACTCTCGGAGCAGGACACGTGTGCAGATGGGGAGGGGAAGAATTTCTTTTCTTTTTTCCCAAAATGAATCTTGATAATGCCGCTGTCCTTATGAATGAAATCAACATCGCAGTAAGCAAATGTATTATAAGCTATAAAGATATTACCATCCATGTAACCATGACTTTCGGCGTAGAGGAGAACGATTTTCAGTCCAGTATCTCTGATATTGTAAAACGGGCAGACGACAAACTCTATTACGGAAAAACACATGGACGTGACACTGTTATTTCCTGATTTTTTTACGTTACAGCAATTCCAACAACTCAAAAACAGCTATGTGAAAACACTCAGGTTTTCATCATAGCTGTTTTAATTTACAATACTCAATTCCTATCAGCAAGCTACTGACAGTTCGGATTTTCTTATTTAGCTGCTTCTGTCGGTGTTGCTTCCGGTGTTTCAGTAGTTTCTGCTGCTTCTTCCTCTGCCGCTGGAGTCTCTGTTGTCTCTGTATCCTCTGCTGCAGGTGTTTCTGTAACTTCCTCTGTTTCCGGTGTTGGAGTTGCCTCTTCTGTCACTTCAGGTGTCGGTGTTTCCGGAACCGGGGTAGGAGTCGGTGCCATGAAGGTATGTTTGTCAGTAATCTTAAGTGTCTTAATGACTTTCTTAACTACCTTTACATCTGCCTCATCCAGCCATTTAGCAGTTGTATCTGTAAAATAGGTACTTTCTTTGGAATTCTGAAGAGATTCTCGCTTGGAAGCTGTGGCATCTTCATCATTGATCTTGTCAAGTCTTACTACATAGTATCCTGTGTCAGTCTCAATAATATTGTCTGCAACTTCTCCGTCTTTCAGTCCTCTCAGAACCTTCAAAACCTCATCCGGATATGCCTCGCTGCCGGAATCTTCATCCTCGTCTTCGCTCTCTTTTGTTGTAAAATTACCCTGTACTGCAGAATAACTGTCATCTACACCCTTGGCAATCTCACTCATATCTGCTGTAGGATCCTCTTTCATCTTATCCAGAATCTCCTGAGCCTGTTCTTTCTTAGTCTTTTTCTCCTCATCAGTTATATCATCACCGCTTGTAGAGATACTTACATAAGTGAAGGTTGTCTGATTCGCTTCATCATCAGAAACTGTGATCTTTCCTTCTGCTACAACCGGATCATACATCTTTTTCTGAATTGTCTGAAGCTCCAGAAGTGTTTTTACCTGATCTTCCGTTACCGCAAGTTCCTTAATTGTCTCTTCACTGTTTGCAGCCATAAACTGTGATGCTGCATCTGCGATCGCTGCTTCATCATCATCTGTAAGCTCTATGTTATAATCCGCAGCCTTCTCTTTGAGAATATACATCTTCTCAACCGACTCCAGACTGCTTGTCACTGCCTGATCACCATAAGTCTCATCTGAATCATCACCTGCTGTCTGATCCCAGATATTATCTGCACTTCCCATATAATTTAAATACATGGTTGTTGTCTGCTGTTGTTGTTCGCGGGCATAAAGACTTACAACTCCAAGCGGAATATCTGTTCCGTCAACAGTAGCCACTGTCTTTGTTCCATCTAATGTTTTACTTCCACAGCCGGAAAGCATACCAACTGACATCACACCTGCCAGTGTCACAACGGCTGTTCTCTTTACCATTTTTTTCATTTCTTCCTCCATATTATCAATCTGGTCTTTCTTCCATACCACTTTCCCAGAATGTACTGTTATTAGAGTATAAACTTTTTTCCTGCGAAGGGCAAGGCAAATCGAAAAATATGTAGTATATTTCACATATTTTCCGCCATGCTCTTAAGTTCCTCTGCAAATTCCGTCAATGCCAGGATCAGATTCCCCTGTGGTTCCAGGATAAATTTCGGTTCCTGCTCATTCTTAAACTGCAGACCTCTTCTGTATTTCTGCATAAGAGCCGGAAAGCCTTCTGTATTCAGCCTTGCTTTCTCATAAAGGGTAAACCGGACTGTTTTTCCAGTCTGCTTTATTTCCGTTACGTACCCCTGATGAGCAATCGCCTTTAACTTCGCAATCGCCAGAAGATTCAGCACTGCCTTTCCGGGTTCTCCGAAACGGTCCAGAAGTTCTTCCAGCATATCATCATAATCCTGTTGTGTCTCAATCCCCGCAATTCTTTTATAAATATCCAGCTTCTGAAATTCATTACTGATGTAGGAATCAGGAATATACGCATCAACATTCAGATCAACCGATGTCTCGAAATCCTCCATTGTATGAATACCCTTCGCCTCTTTCACTGCTTCATTGAGCATCTTACAATAAAGATCATATCCAACCGCATTCATATGTCCATGTTGCTGCGCACCCAGCAGATTTCCGGCACCTCGAAGTTCCAGATCTCTCATTGCAATCTTAAATCCGCTTCCCAGATCCGTATACTCGCGGATCGCAGCCAGACGCTTCTCAGCCGTCTCCTTCAGCATCACATTCTTTCTGTACATCAGAAACGCATAGGCAGTTCTGTTGGAACGCCCGATCCTTCCCCGAAGCTGATAAAGCTGAGAAAGCCCGTATCTGTCTGAATCATGGATAATCATAGTATTTACATTGGAAATATCCAGCCCTGTCTCAATGATCGTGGTGGAAACCAGCACATCAATATCCCCGTTTACAAAGGAATACATCACATTCTCCAGTTCCCTCTCACTCATCTGGCCATGAGCAAAATCCACCCTTGCGTCCGGCACCAGCTTCGCAATACGCAGGGCAACATCTGCAATATCCGTCACTCGATTATAAACATAATAAACCTGTCCGCCTCTGCGCAATTCCCTGTTGATAGCCTCTCGGACTGTCTCTTCATCATATTCCATAACATATGTCTGGATCGGCATTCTGTCCATAGGAGGCTCCTCCAGGACACTCATATCCCGGATTCCGATCAGGCTCATATGAAGAGTACGGGGAATGGGCGTTGCAGTCAGTGTAAGGACATCCACATCCTTCTTTAACTGCTTGATTTTTTCCTTATGCGTAACTCCAAACCGCTGTTCCTCATCAACGATCAACAGGCCAAGATTTTTGAACTGTACGTCTTTGGAAAGGATTCTGTGCGTTCCAATGATCACATCCACCTGACCTTTTTTCAGATCTTCGATTGCCTTCTTCTGTTGTGCCGGGGTCCGGAATCTGCACAACAGTTCCACACGTACCGGAAATTCCTTCATCCTCTGCACAAAGGTATTATAAATCTGCTGCGCAAGGATCGTTGTAGGTGCAAGATAAGCTACCTGTCTGCTCTCCTGTACTTCCTTAAATGCGGCACGCAGCGCCACTTCTGTTTTGCCGTATCCCACATCCCCGCAGATAAGCCGGTCCATAATCCTGGTACTCTCCATATCACGTTTGGCATCCTCAATAGCACTGAGCTGATCCTCTGTCTCTTCATATGGAAACATTTCTTCAAATTCTCTCTGCCATACAGTATCAGGACCACAGACATATCCTTCCTTTTCCTGACGCACTGCATAAAGCTCTACCAGTTCTTTTGCAATATTTTTAACTGCCCCACGAACCTTGCTCTTTGTTTTATTCCACTCCTGAGTACCAAGTTTGTTCAGCTTCGGAGCCTTTGAAGCATCTGCCCCTGAATATTTCTGCAGACAGTCAAGCTGAGTAGCAGGAATATAGAGATTGCTTCCGCCTCTGTATTCAATTTTAATATAATCTTTAACGATCCTGTCTACTTCAACTTTTTCAATTCCTCGGTAAATACCAAGACCATGCTTTTCATGGACAACAAAATCGCCGATAGAAAGCTCCGCAAAATCCTGAATACGGCTTCCACTGTAATTTTTTTTCTTCTTTTTCTTCTGTTCCTGTCCAAAAATGTCAGATTCTGTCATTACCGCAAACTTGATCAACGGGTATTCAAAGCCCTTCTTTGCATGGCCATAAACCACCATGATCTCGCCCGGACAGATCTCCCTGTCATAATCTTGTCCATAAAAGGCTGCCAGTCCCTCTTCCTGAAGATCCTTTGCCAGCCTCTCGGCCCTTGTGCGGGAACCGGAAAGCAACGCGATCCTGTATCCCTGTTTCTTATACTGATGAAGATCTTTTACCAGAAGTTCAAAACTGTTGTTATAAGCGCTGATTGATTTTACCTCCAGGTAAAATTTCTCCCGCACTTTCCAGCCTGCCTGTTTCGGTTCCAGCGCACATACAGAAATACAATTGCGTTTATTCAGTTCTTTTTGAAGCTGTTCAAAAGAACAAAGCCAGTTTTCCGGCAGATTCCGGCTGCCTTTTTCCTCTCTGTGCATACGGCTCTGTCTGTACTCTTCTTCTACAGCCCCGCCTTTCTCAGTCAGTCGGTTTGGTTCATCCAGAAAGATTATGGTTCTTTCCTCCGGAAAATAATCCAGGAAGGAAACCATATCCTTGTCCCCTATATGCTCCACCGCCGGATAGATCGTAAGTTCTTCCAGATTTTCCAGAGAACGCTGACTCTCCGGATCAAAACTCCGGATAGAATCAATCTCATCTCCCCAAAGCTCGATTCTCCATGGATTTTCCTCAGTGAGACAGTAAATATCCACAATATCGCCACGCACAGAGAACTGCCCCGGCATTTCCACCTGTCCTACCCGCTCGTAACCTAAAGCCACCAGCTGGTTCTTCAGCTGTTCTGTGTCTATGGTGCTGTCACTTTCGTAATGAATCAGCTGTTCTTTTATCTTTTCCAGAGATTCCAGAAAATCCATACATCCGTCAATACTTGTAACAACTGTCAGTTCTTTCTCTTCCAGTAATGCCTTAATGACCTTCATCCTCTGACGTATCAGCAGATTTCCATGGATATCTGCCTGAAAGAACAGAAGATCTTTCGCAGGATAAGAATACACTTTTCTGTCATAAAATCTGTAATCTTCATAAATTTCTCTGGCGCGGCGTTCGTCCTCCGCCAGGATCAGACGATAAGGCGCAATCCCGGAAAGTCCGTACATCAGATGAGATTTCTGCGATTCCATACACCCCGAAACCTGCAGGATTCCCTTATTCGTTTTGCTTTTTTCTTTAATCTGTTCAAACTCTGCAAGCCCCTGCAGAGGTGTTAAAAATGCTTTCATCTTCACCCCTCATGATCCTTCGACGTAATAAAAGCGGCTTCTGTTTCCAGTTACCGCTTTCTATACCTTTTGCTGAACAATCATCTGTTTCCTGTCTGCTTATTTCTGTACAGGTACTTTTCTGTTATATTCGTTCATGGCTGCATCTGTACCCTGTGAGATTATGATATCCACAGCCTTTGCCGCCTTTGCTATTGCTTCATCCACAAGTTTCCTGTCTTCTGTGGAAAATCTGCCAAGTACATGATCTGCCAGATCCCATCCCTTCGGCTTTGCACCAACTCCTACTTTGATACGGAGAAATTTCTCTGTGCCAAGCTGGCGGATAATATCTTTGATCCCGTTATGTCCACCCGCACTTCCCTGCTTGCGGATGCGAAGCTGCCCGGGCTCCAGATCAATATCATCATAAATAACAATAAGCTCTGATTCCGGATCAATTTTAAAATAATTCGCCATCTCACGAACAGGACCGCCACTCAGGTTCATAAAAGAAAGCGGCTTCATAAGAATCACTTTCTCTCCACCGATCATGGTTTTACCGTACATGGCATTAAATTTCACACCACCCTGAGGGACATTGTAATCCTCTACCAGACGGTCAACGGTATCAAATCCCATATTGTGGCGTGTTGCTTCATACTGTTTCCCGGGATTTCCCAGGCCAACTACTAAATACATATATGTGTCTCCTGCTTAATTTAACACCATTTTCCGGAATTACCATACCTGTCCTGATGTCAAATTTATTTTTTTACATCCTCTAAAGTGTGTTCAAAAAACCAATCCTGCAAATTGTAACGCACATCTTGCGGAAAGCATTTTTCAAACACACGCTAAGATAATTAATTAAAATATACCATCTCTTCCTTAAGCGGCTCGCATTCTTTCACATCACTTGCATAAAGAACAATGCCCTCACCCTGATATTCTGTACGGTTCTCAAATGCGGCCTTCGCTGTTACTTCTACCCAGCTGCCTTCTTTGATATGCGGTGCATAATCGCTTCTGCACACGTATCCAAGGAATGTGGTATCATCTGCGCAGCAGGTCATTGCCACACGTCCCGGAACAAAGAATTTACTTCCCATTCCACGTGGTTTCATGACACGTCCTTTAAAGCGGACAATTTTGTCTACATATTTATCCGGATTATCCATGGCATCCACAAACCAGATACCATAATCTTCCGGTGGAATCTCAATAATCGGTGCATTGATATCAAACGGCATCTCATCCTGGAAAATGTCATCCATCTCGCCCTCTTCATTTTCAAAGATAACCTCTGCACTCTGATTTGCGACCTTGATCCCTCGTCTGTATGCAGGAAGCGGATCTCCCTCTTTACAGCGGTTAAATACAACCATATCTGTATTTCTGATCATATCCATGAACAGAGATTTCATGTTTGCCATATAAACCTGATAAGTAGTTGCATTCACACAGGTAATCTCCTGCTCAATGCCCCAGCCTTCCGGAAGCTCCATCTGCTCAAACTTACTTACAAGCCACATTCCGTTGTACTCGATCACAACGCGCTCCGGCTGATGGATGATATCCATGGCAGCCAGACGCTGTGGTGTCAGATCTTCTTCATCCTCGATCACTTCCACAACTGTGTTTGTAAGTTTCAGTTTATCCATATCATATTCTTCTTCGCCTTCTTCGCAAAGGATCAACAGAGTTTTGCCGTCAATGGCAAAATACTCCTGCTGCAATGTAAAATCCAGGAAAGTAGTCTTTCCGCTTTCCAGGAATCCCGTAACCAAATAAATGGGAACTCTGATATCATCCATCATATAATTTATTCCTTTATCTTTATTCTGATTCTGTTATTATCTGCCGAAATCATTCAGTCTCGCATCTATGACACAGGATTTCATGCTCCGATGAGCTGAATCCAGATGCAGTATTTTAGAGGATTGCCATAAATCGCTGCTTCCTCATGATCATTATGCAAGCCCGAATAATTCTGCAAGCTTATCTTCTTTCAGTTTGGAGCCGATCACGCAGAGACGACCTGTGTATTCCGGTGCACCTTCACGGATCTCTGTTTCCTCCGGAACCATATCAAAATAAATCCATGTTCCGTCTTCTGCAGGAAGCATTCCCTTTGCACGAAGAATAATACCGTAATCTTCAGAAGCGGAAAGAGCCTCAAGCATCTTCTCAAGACCTTCTCTTGTGTATTTCTTAATCGTCTCACGTCCCCAGCTTGTAAATACCTCATCTGCGTGATGATGGTGATGATCATGATGATCATGTCCGCAACCGCATTCATGGTCGTGATCGTGGTGATGATGCTCATGTTCCTCATGATCATGTCCACAGCCACATTCATGGTCGTGGTCATGGTGATGATGTTCTTCGTGATCATGTCCACAGCCACATTCATGGTCGTGATCGTGATGATGATGCTCTCCATGTTCATGTACATGTCCGCACTCCGGGCATACCTCTTCCTCAGACATCAGTTCTTCCTCAAGAGATACCGGTTTCTCCATAACCTCAAGGATTTTCTTTCCGTCCAGTTTCTCAATCGGAGTGGTGATAATAGCAGCTTTCGCATTAATTCCACGAAGAAGTTCCATCGCCTGCTGTGCTTTCTTCTCATCAATGATATCTGTACGGCTCATGATAATCGCACCTGCATATTCAACCTGATTATCAAAGAACTCACCAAAGTTTCTCATATACATTTTGCACTTCTTTGCATCAACTACAGTTGTATAGCTGTTCAGAACGATATCCACATCTCCCTGAACACCCTGTACTGCCTTGATAACATCTGAAAGTTTACCAACACCTGATGGCTCGATCAGGATTCTGTCCGGATGATATTTGTCCACAACCTCTTTCAGAGAAGTGCCGAAATCTCCCACTAATGAACAGCAGATACATCCGGAATTCATTTCCCGGATCTGGATTCCCGCTTCCTTCAGGAAACCACCGTCAATGCCAATCTCACCAAATTCATTCTCGATCAGTACAACCTGCTCATCTGCATAAGCCTCTTTCAGAAGTTTCTTAATCAATGTAGTTTTACCGGCTCCAAGGAAACCGGAAATAATATCAATCTTAGTTGCCATTGTCTTATTTCTCCTCTTCGTTAAAATTTATATTTCTGAATAACTGCCATATAGCCGTCATTTTTTATATTCTGCCATTTTTATGAACAAACAGAATAACTTTTGGAACTGCCATCATTATCTGTCTGTTTATATATTTGCCTGTAACGTACTCATTATACATAAGATGTCCAATGTATTCAAGTCTGCCATCAACGCATTTTGACCAGGAAACACTTGTGCCCCCTGGTTTACAGATATCCTGCAGCTGTTCAATACCT
>ERZ1026970.540-NODE-540-length-12732-cov-5.196103_pt1 | contig 12732 bp, 9 predicted proteins | sample MGYA00519563_ERZ1026970 | MGnify/ENA primary metagenome ERZ1026970 (study PRJEB26926, sample SAMN06164665) | human gut metagenome | biome: ENVO:00009003; feature: ENVO:2100002; material: ENVO:00002003 | host: Homo sapiens | place: USA | collected 2012 ... | reverse complement strand
TGCCGCACCTCGCTCGCCGTATCGGCACTTAGAATTATGCGGTATTGCCCTAAAAGTAAAGAATAAAAAATAAAAAAGCCCCGCCTGCCGGGCAGAACATTCTGCATCCGGCAGGTGGGGCTTTTGGTTGTTGCAAATAGATAAATGAAAATTTACTGCCTTTTCTGCATCCGCAGCAGGCTGTACGGCATCAAGGGCGTGGCACAAGGAATGGTATACTGCATCATCGGGTGCGGGGTGGCATCCACCGCTTCCCCTTCCGCGTTTTTGATCCATTCAGGGGTTACGGGCACGACCGAACCATCTGGCTGCAAAATTTCCAGCGAATCTCCCAGGCAGAACTTGCTGCGCTGGGTGCAATGGGCAACGCCATCTTCCCACGAATCCACAGTGCCGATGAAATCCCAATCGCGCACATAAGTATGGCTGGGTGTCTGCAGGGCTTTCTCTTTGCCAAAATAGAAACCGGGTGAATAATGGCGGTGGCTGGTACGGTTCAGCTCATCCAGCACGGAATCCGGTAAATCAAACGTATCACTGGCGGGGTTTGCCAGGTACTGGTCCAGCGCTTTGCGGTAAGCGGCGGTAACGGACGCAACGTAATAGAACGTTTTGGCGCGCCCCTCAATTTTCAGAGAATCCACACCAGCCTTGCAGATCAGGTCCAAAAACGGTGCGGTGCATAGGTCGTTGGCGTTCAGGATATAGCTGCCGTCCTCATTTTCGCCAATGGGCATATACTGGCCGGGGCGGTTTTCTTCTACAAGATAGTATTTCCAGCGGCAGGGCTGGGCACATTCGCCGCGGTTGCCGCTGCGCCCGGTCATATAGCTGGAAAGCAGGCACCGACCAGAAACGCTCATGCACATGGCGCCGTGCACAAAGGCTTCCAGTTCCAGCTCCGGCGGGGTGTTATCGCGGATCTGGGCAATATCGGTCAGGGTCAGCTCGCGCGCCAGCACCACACGCTTGGCGCCCAGGTTGTAGGCCATGGTTGCAGCAGCATAATTGGTGATGCCTGCCTGGGTGGAAAAATGCACATCCACATCCGGAGCATACTGTTTGGCAAGGCTCAGTACGCCAAGGTCCGCAATGATAAAGGCATCCACCCCGGCTTCGGCCGCGTCCTTGATATACTGCGGCAGCTCGGAAAGCTCATCGTTGGTGGGCAGGTTGTTCAGGGTCAGGTATACTTTTTTGCCGCGAGCATGGGCAAAAATGCAGCCATCATGAAGCTCGCCAATGGTCAGGTTGACCGGTGCGGCGCGCATACCAAAGCGCGGCAGTGCGCAGTATACGGCATCGGCACCATACATGACGGCATATTTCAAGGCTTCAAGGCTGCCGGCAGGCGACAGCAGTTCCGGACAGGACAACATAAGATAACGGCTCCTTTGTTCAGTGAAGTTCAGCTTTTATCAGCCCCAACCGGCGATGATGCAGTTCTGATGGTGTTCGTCTGCCGTTTTGGCATAGAAATATTCGCCAGGGTGGTCGCCGTTCGGGTTGCCGGTAACAAAGAAATAATAGCCTTCGTCCAGATATTCCTGGTCGGGATTCAGCGCGGCGGCAATGGCATCAATACCGGGATTGGTGATGGCACCGGCGGGCAGGCCGCTGATGCGGTAGGTGTCGTAATGAGCAAGCACATCATCCGGAACAGCACCCTGTTCCGGCCAGCCGTAATAAGCGGCGGTGGGCGAATTCCACAGGTAGTTATTGTCGCTATCGTTCATGATATAGCTGCTGGCATTGGATTCCAGCTTATGCTCTGCCCACTGCGGGTCATCGGATTCCAAACGATTGTGGAAGCAGGCGGAAACCTTGGCGTCTTCTGCGGGCATACCGGCTTCTTCCTGAATAAAGCTGGCCAGAATGACAACATCATTCATTGTGGTGCCCTTTTCGCTGATGGTATCCCACAGGTCGGAAGTTTTGGCGTCGAATTCCTTATAGAAGGTGTTGACGTAATTATAGACCGAGTCATCGGTGAAGAACTCGTAAGTGTCCGGGAACAGGTAGCCCTCGCACTTCATCAGGCGGCCTTCGGTATCCGGGATGGCATTCCAGAAATCATACTGGCTAAAATCGGAACCATCCTCGCCGTTGGCGCAGGCAAGGAAATCATCCACCGAGCACAAGCCATTTTCTTCCATCTTCTGGGCAATAGCAACGGCTGTGTAGCCTTCGGGGAATGTGATGGTAATGGTCTTGCGCTTGACCTGCTGCACGCTGAGGGTTTTCAGGATCGTGTTATAATCCATGCCGGAGCGCAGGGTGAAATCGCCATACTGCAAACCGGAAGCGCGGCCGCTGTATTTGGCATACAGCTTGAACAGCCAGTCATACTGGATGACGCCATCCTCTTTCAAAACGTTTGTGATGTCTGCAACAGTGGAACCCTGTTCAATGGTAACGGTCTGCTCCGGGCCGAGTTCGCCGTTGCCGGCAACTTCGCCGTAGAACTGGAACACTTTCCAGCCGCCGATGCCGACGATAGCCAAAATGACAACAAGAACCACAAGCCCAATGGGAAAACGGCGGCGGACGGGTTCATCATCTTCATCCTCTGCGTATTCGTCTGGACCTTCAGCGTCTTCGTACAGGTCCTGCGGGTCAGGATCAGGCTGTACCGGGCGCTTTGGTGCGGGGGCTGGCGCAGCATGATAAGCCTGGCGCGACTGCGAGCCCTTGTCCTGGGAATCACCACGATTGATTTTCATTCCAAATCTCCTTTACCAGGCAGCAGAACTGCCCTGTTTCACGTATGCACGGTCTTACAGCAACAGGCGGAAATAAACGTCCGTAACGGGGAACGGCTGCCCAAGGTAACAAATCATGCCGTAACCACAGCGCTTACCCTCGCCCAGGTACAAAAACTGATTTTCCGCCAGCAGCAGCCGTGCTTTGGTCAGACCGGTATGTTCCCGCGCGGCCTGCAGCAGAATATCAGCCGAATGGTCGTTATCGGCCTGCAGCTCCATAAAAAGCAGCTCGTCCTTTTCCTGGCAATAGAGGCCGTAACCGCGCTGGTTGGAAACAATGGTCATACCGCGGCGGTAGAGCCGGGTGATCATGGTGTTCATGCTGCTTTCCGGCAGGGCGATGCAGGCGGGCTGGTAGCGCATGCGGGTATCGATCAATTTGCGGACTGTCAGGTTATCAAACTCTGCTCGTGCCCACAAATTGTGTTCAATGGGCTTGCGGATGATGCGCAGCGGGAAGCGCCCCTGAAAATTCAGCTGGGAAAACGCTTTTGCGGCCCGCGTGCTTTGCGGTGCCGCCACAGCGAAATCACACCCTTTGGCGGAAAAGGCGCGCAGGCAGGTTGCCAGCAGTTTGGGCATCAGCCCGCGCCCCTGCAGGGACGGGTCCGTTGCCATGCAGCAGAGCCATACGCCGTGGTGGTGCCCGCATTCCACTGGAACCGCACCAATCATGGCGGCCGGGATGGGCTTTGCACCGGGGGCCGGGTCCCGGGCAAGGATCAGGATATTATCCAACCCCACAATTCCACAAAGCCAGTCCAAAGCATCCTGGCGGGTTCCGCCATACGTTTTGCGGCGGAACGCAACCATCTGCTCCAAATCAGCTTCCGTTGCTTTGCAAAGCATGTTCTATCCCCTCCTTGCCGTATTCAACGTGTGGCTTTTGCTGCCAACGGTTTTAGCTCAAAATCCGCTCCAGGTATGCCATCACTTCGGACTGAATATCCTCCGGCGTGCGGATGGTTTTCTGGCCGTCTACCGTTGTGGTGCACTCAATGCGGTGCCAGCCCAGCTTGCGTGCGCAGTATTCAGCGGCGGCGCGGGAACGGGCCAGGTATTCGGTATCGCGTTCCTGAATATCTTTTTTGCTTTCATCGCCGTGGTAGCGCTGCGCAATCAGGCGCTGGCTGACATCGGGATCAACCGCAAGGTATACAACCGCATCCGGCGCAGGCAGGCCGAGCTTTTTGTACTCGAACTCAAACAGCCACTCCAGAAAACCATCCCAGTGCATCGGCGGCAGTTTGGAACATTGGTGAACAGCGTTGGAGGTGGTGTAACGGTCAGAGATGATTAGCCCATTCTGGCGGTAGACATTGCCCCACCTGGTTTTGTAGCTGGCAAAGCGGTCAACAGCATAAAACGTTGAAGCTGCATAAGCGTTCACGTCATCCGGGCGCTGGCCGAACTCGCCGGAAAGATACATCTTGACCAGTGCGGAGGACGGACTGTCATAATCTGGGAAGCTGATTTTCAGCGGGTCATACCCTTTGCTATGCAAATTCTGGCAGGCAAGTTCTGTCTGTGTGCCCTTGCCGGAACCATCCAGGCCTTCAAAAATAATCAGTTTACCCATGGTTTTCAGCCTCCTGTTTCAGTGTTGCATATTTATCACGCACGGCGTTCTGCTTGCCGCAGCACATACCGCCCTCCGGGCAGGGACCCGCCAGGCAGCGGGGACCAGCTGCGGCAAAAACATGCGGCGCAAGCGGGTATACAAGGCGCAGCATTTCATCGGCAACGGCGCGGATCTCCCACTGGGCACGGTTGCAGCAGCGCAGGTTGAAAAAGTTGTTCAGGCTGCGGCAGTTCATGGTCATTACCATTTTTGTCTCGCAGGCGTTGGGCAATACAAAGCGGGCGTCCTCGTTTGCCATTTTGCTGGCTTTGGCGCGGGCGGTCTTTTCCGGCATGCCCTGCTCCATCAAGGTGTGGGTATGCTTTTCTTCCAGTGCTTTGACCAGCTCCAGGTAGTGTTTGGCATCGGCGTTCATCGCATCAATAAAAGCCGCTTTGGCCGCAGGGTCAGCCTCAATTTCCGGGGGAATCACATAACGGAAATCTTCCAGCCGCACATAGCGTTGGCTCTGCACACTGAAACTTGCAATGCGGTGGCGGGTGACCTGTGCCAGAAAGGTGCGGGAAACGCCCTCAATGCCAAAGGTAAAGCTGGCATGTTCAATGGGGCTGGCGTGGCCGAAGTCGTTCAGCTTTTGCAAAAAGGCTGCGGTCTTTTCCGGTGTTAGGCCATCCAGCAGGGTTTCGATATGTGCATCAGAATAGCACAGCTTGGCGGCTGCGGCAATGGTCTTTTCGGGGTCATTGGTGTGGGCGATCAATGTTACAAGCATGGACCCGTTCCCTCTTTTCCTTTTTTATCAGTGGTTTATTCTTCGCTGGTCAGCTTGGTCAGCGGGGCGTAATTGGCCATTGTTTTTTTGATGCCAACGCGGTCAAACTGGATTTCTACAATACAGTCCCCCGCAACCGGCGTTACTTTCAGCACCTTGCCGCGGCCAAACACCTTGTGGTCCACAAGATCCCCGGCTGCAAAGTTGGCGGCCTTTTTGCGTGCGGGTGCGGCGGGCGCAGTGGTAACGCCACCGCCCGCCGGAGCAACCGGAGCACCGGAATGATGGTTGACGCGGCTACTGCCATACCCGGCGCCAAAGCTACTGCTTTGGACCGTGTGGCGGCCGCCGGGGTAGTTCGGGCTTTCGTGCCCGCCGGAAGCAAACCCACTTTGGAAGCCGCCGGCATACTTGCTGCCAAACCCGCCGCGGTTGTATTCACTGTTCAGATACCCGCGGGAAGCCCCGGAGTATCCGCTGCGCCCGCCGGGAACATTGGTGCTGTAGCTGCCGTACCCGGCGCCAAAACCACCGCTGTAAGCAAGCTCTGGGCTTTCGGTTTCGTCCATCACATTGGGGTCAATCTCATCCAAAAAGCAGGAAGGCGGGTTGCGGCGCGTCTGGCCGAAAATCATACGGCTGCGGGAGGAAGAAAGATACAGCTCTTTCTTGGCGCGGGTAATACCGACATAGCACAAGCGGCGCTCCTCTTCCATTTCTTCCTCGCTGTAGCGAGCAAGGTCACCGGGGAAAACGCCATCCTCCATACCAATGATAAACACATACGGGAATTCAAGGCCCTTGGCGCTGTGCATCGTCATCAGGGTAACGGAATCAGCATCTTCATCATAGGAATCAAGGTCTGCAATCAGGGCAACTTCTTCCAAGAAACCGGAAAGGGTTGCGTCTTCCCCGTTCTGCTCCGCATAAGTCTTTACGGAAGAAATCAACTGGCCCAAGTTTTCCAGCCGGGTCTCGCCCTCTTCTTTCTGCGTTTTCAGCATGGCTTCGTATCCGGTCTTGCGGATCACTTCACCGGCAAATTCATCCAGCGGAAGGGTGACGGAAAGATCACACAGTTCACGGTACATGGAGTAAAACGCGTTCAGCGCGCTGGCGGCACGGCCCAGTGCGGGATAAGAAGAAGCCTCCCGGATGATCTCCATCATCGGCACGCCGTTGGCGGCGGCCAATTCCCCGATCTTATCAATGGTGGTGGCACCAATCTTTCGTGCAGGTTCATTGATGATACGGCGCAGGCGTACGTCGTCCCGCGGGTTGACCACAACGGCCATGTAAGAGTTGATATCCTTGACTTCCTTGCGGTCAAAGAAGCGTTGGCCACCCACAATGCGGTACGGGATACCGGCACGGGCAAAATAAGTTTCGATGGGGTTGGACTGCGCATTCATGCGGTACAAAACGGCATGGTCTTTTAAGGAAGCGCCATTTTTCAGGTTCTGGCCAATAACCTCGGCCACATGGCTGGCCTCATCCTGTTCCGAAGCAGCCGTATAATGGTGAACTTTGTCACCATCGCCGTTCTGGGTCCACAGGGTCTTGCCCTTGCGGCCGTTGTTGTTCTTGATGACGCTATTGGCCGCATTCAGAATGTTGGAGGTGGAACGGTAGTTCTGCTCCAGGCGGATGGTTTTGGCCCCGGAAAAAACTTTTTCAAAGTTCAGGATATTTTCAATGGTAGCACCGCGGAACTTATAAATGCTCTGATCGTCATCGCCAACAACGCATACATTGTTGGAACCACCGGCCAGCAGGCGCACCAGGTGGAACTGGGCCACGCTGGTATCCTGGTATTCGTCCACCACGACATAGCGGAACTTCTGCTGGTAGTATTCCCGCGCTTCAGCATCGGTTTTCAGCATCTGCACGGTATGGAAAATCAGATCGTCAAAGTCCATGGCACCAGCCGTGCGCAGCCGGTTGGAATAGGCGGTATAGATTTTGGAAATCAAAGCAGCCTTGGTATCGCGCGGCGCTTCGGCGGCGACATCTTTGGCGGAAAGAAGTTTATCTTTGTAACTGCTGATCTGGGAGATGGCTGATTTGACCGGCAGGAACTTGTCATCAATCATCAGTTCTTTGTAGATCTGCTTGACGACACGCTGCTGGTCGTCGGAATCGTAAATCGTAAAGCTTTTGGGGAAGCCAATGCGTTCGGCATCGCGGCGCAGGATCCGTACACAGGCAGAGTGGAAAGTGGAGGCAAATACATCCCCGCCCATGGTATTGCCCAGCATGGCTTTCAGGCGTTCTTTCAGCTCTCCGGCGGCTTTATTGGTAAAGGTAATGGCCAGCACATTCCACGGGCGGGCCGGGGCAACGCTCATCAGCGGCATCAGGGACTGCGGAACCGGCTGGCCGCACATGATGGCGGTGCGCAGCTGCTCCAGATCACTCTGCGCAACCGGGCGGCTGACCTCTTTGGAGCCATAGGCGCGGCCAAAACGGATGATATTGGCAATGCGGTTGACCAGAACGGTGGTTTTGCCGGAGCCTGCACCTGCCAGGATCAGCAGCGGGCCTTCGGTGGTAAACACAGCCTGCTGCTGCACCGGGTTCAGCTTAGTAAAGCAGGAAGCGATATAGCGGTCCCGCAGGGCCAGAAATTCAGTGGTAATGGTATCGGGCATAATGAACCTGTCCTTATATTATATGGCAGAACCAGCCCGGAACCATGCAGGGCTGGGAATTTTGGCAAACGCTGTATAGTATAGCACACTTTTGCCGGATAGAAAAGTAGGCTGGCGGAGGTATCCGCAGAAAATCATACTTTTTACAACCTGCACAAAAGCTGCGCTCTAATTGGAAAAACCTTCTGGGGATTGCAGTCGGTTATGCCACGCTCTGGGGGTGGCATCGCGGAAACCGGCTGTCAGGTATTGGCCCAGCGTTAAGCTGGCTGCGGTTCCGCGTGCCACACAGTTGATGGGGTCTGGTGCGATGGCAACATCCACATGCAGCTCCCCGGCAATATAACCAGCCAGGCCACGCAGCATGGAGCCGCCGCCAGTCAGCAGAATGCCGTTCTTGGCAACATCAGCGGCCAGTTCCGGCGGGGTGCTTTCCAATACATTGCGGGCAGTGGCGGCAATGCGGGCGGCCAGTTCCTGCACGGGCAGGTACAGGTCCCGCGTATAGACAAGGCGGCGGGCGGGCAGGTTGGTCTCCCAGGAATGACCACGGATCTCCATTACGCCCTCAAACTCGCTTTTGGTGCAGCAGGCAACCTGCTTTTTCAGCGCTTCGGCGGTTAGAGGGCCGATGGCAATGTTGAATTTTTCCTGAACATACTGGGCAATGCACTGGTCAAAAGCGTTGCCGGCGACCGGCAGGCTGGCGGCGCGCACCCGCCCACCCATGCTGATCACGGCGATATCCGTGGAGCCGCCGCCGATATCAATCACCATGCAGCCCATGGGTTTGCGGATATCCAGCCCTGCGCCAAGGGCGGCGGCGACAGGCTCATCCACAAGGAAAACCTGCCGTGCCCCGGCTGCCATGACGGCTTCTACCACGGCGTCAGCTTCAATGCCGGTAATGGCTGCCGGAACACAGACCGATACGCGCGGCTTGATGATGCGCGAACGGCATACCTCATTGATAAACCGCACGATTAGTTCGTTTGTCATGCGGTGGTCCTGAATAATACCGTCCCGCAAAGGGCGGATGATATCAATATAAGAAGGCACACGCCCCACCATGCGCAGGGCTTTGTCCCCCACTGCCAGAATGGTGCTGCTGCGGGTATCAACAGCACCAATGCTGGGCTGATGGAACACAACTCCCTGTTCCTGTGTGGCAATGATAATGGAAGTTGTGCCAAGATCAAGGCCGATATCATATTGCTTCATGTTTATCTGGTACTCCTTGCTGCCAGAAGCAGCACTTTGTTATCTATTGTGAATTGCCATCAACCATCCGGCAGATAAAAGTTATTTGCTTTCTTTTGGTGTTCCGGCGGCACCGTGGCTTTTGGGCATCAGTTCCGTCGCTGCAACACACACGCCGTCCACACTCACAGCGCCACCCTCCAATAGCGCTTTGGCGCAGGCAGAGATGGTGGCACCAGTGGTGATCACATCATCCAGCAACAGCAGCCGCATTCCGGAAAGGTCAACCCCAGTACGGCAGGCGTAAGCATCCTTGACATTGGCAAAGCGCTTTTGCTGGTCCAGCGATTTTTGCGGTAAAACCTGCCGGGTCAGGCACAGCGGCTGGATGACCGGAATGTGCAGGATGCGCCCAAGGCGCTGCGCTAGCAAAAGGGGCATATTTTCCGCGCGGTTCTTCTTTACGCGCGGCGGCACCGGAACAATGGCGCTGTACAGCGAAATGCCGGATAGATTCTCGTATACCGGGCGGTACCCTGGGGCACGGGCGGGCTGTGCGCCAAAAATCAGCACAGCCATCAAATCCGCCAGTTCTCGCGCATACCAGGGGTTGCCGTTCTCCTTGCAAAGCAGGATAGCATGGCGCACACTGTCTGCATAGTAAAAGGCAGCTGCGCAGGTGTTGACAGCGTAAAAGGCGTGCTCCGTTACAGGCAGACGCGGTGGAAGATGCCGCAGACGCTCGGCTTTCGGTATACAGGAACGGCACACGGCGGCTTTCCAGGCGCTTTGCTCAAGTACCGTGCCGCACAGCGGGCAGTGCCGCGGATAGGCAAGGGCCAGCAGCGGTTCCAGAGCCGTTCGCCCACGGTCCAGCCAATCCAGAGATATGCGTTTTCTCTGTTTCATCTGCGTTTTTCAGCCGGAGTGACTGCCTCGCGCAGCAGGTAGCGCAGCCCGCTGTAACGCATGTTCTGGCGCACATTATCCACCATGGCCTGCTCGGTGCGCCGGGTTCCCGCCAGAATGCACAGGCGGCGTGCGCGGGTAACCCCGGTGTACAACAAGTTGCGGTAACAAAGGCGCGCGGGTACATCTGCCACAGGCATAATGACGGCCGGAAATTCAGAACCCTGGCTTTTGTGCACTGTTACAGCGTAAGCGGGTTCCAGCTCGGCAAGCTGGTCAGCACCATAAATATACTTTCGGTCATCCATCTGTACCGTCACAGCACGGCTTTCGGGGTCAACGGCAGTAATAATACCCATATCCCCGTTATAGGCACCCACACCGGCTTCGGCACCGTCCCGCTCATAGGGAATGTCATAATCGTTTTTGATCTGCATTACCTTGTCGCCACAGCGCAGCACACGGCCGCTTTGCTCCCAAATGATCTGCGGCTTATCCGGTGCAGGCGGGTTCAAAATGGCCTGCAGGCGACGGTTCAGTTCTACGCTCCCGGTGGGGCCAACCTTGGTGGGGCAAAGCACCTGGATGTCCCGCACGGGGTCATAGCCATAACTTTTGGGCAGCCGGGTACTGACCAGGTCGCAGATCAGCCTCTGGCAGGCAAGACCGGTGGATTCGATCATGAAAAAGTCATCATCCCGCCCGCCTTTTATGGGCATCTGCCCTTCCACAATGCGGTGGGCGTTCTGTACAATCATGCTTTTCTGCGCCTGGCGGAAGATCTCATTCAGCCGTACGGTGGGCAGAACGTCTGCCTGCAAGATCTCCCCCAGCACACTGCCGGGGCCAACGCTGGGCAGCTGGTCAGCATCACCTACCATAATAATGCGGCAGTGGTAACGCGCGGCGGCCAACAACGCCTGGAACAGCTTGGCATCTACCATACTCATCTCATCCAAAATGATAACGTCAAACGGGAGAAGATTCTTTTCATTATGAATAAAACGCACGCTGCCGGTAGAATAGTCCACTTCCAGCAATCGGTGGATGGTGGAAGCGCTGTGGCCGGTCAGCTCGGTCAGCCGCTTGGCGGCGCGGCCGGTGGGGGCACACAGGGCAACCCGGTCATAAATACCTTCATACAAATTCAGAATCGCTTTGACCGTTGTGGTTTTGCCGGTACCGGGACCGCCGGTCAAAACCATTACGCGGGAAGAGAGTGCTAAGCGGATTGCTTCCCGCTGCAAAGGGGCATATTCAAAACCTTGGGTCAATTCCAAAACGCGGATATCGCTTTCCAGCGTTTTGGGGCTTTCTGTCGGGAATGTGGCAAGCTCCCCCAGCCGCGCAGCAATATCCTGCTCTGCGCTGAGCAGATCTGGCAGGTAAATATATTTCGTTCCGTCAAAGGTGCAGGCGCGCATTTCGTCATGCTCCAACAGGCTTTGCAGCCCGGCCTTTACGGCATCCGGCTCCACCCGAATAAAGCGCGCAGTGCTTTCGATCAGCTTATCTGCGGGCAGGCAGGTGTGGCCGTTGTTGGCGTTGTGGCGCAAAGCGTACAAAAGCCCGGCGGCAATGCGCAGGTCGCTGCCCTGTCCTACCTGCAGCTGGGCGGCGATACCATCGACCTGGCTGAATTTCAGGTTCAGCGGCTCCCCGCACAGCATGTAGGGGTTCTTTTTCAGTGCTTCTACCGTGGCGGGGCCAAACGCGCGGTAGGCTGTAACAGCCATCTGGGCGGAAAGCCCAAACTTGGCCATCCAGGCAACCACTTCCCGCACACCGTACATACGTCGGAACTCGTTGGAGATGGCGGCGGCCTTTTGAGGGGTGATACCTTTTAGCTCACAGAGTTTGTCCGGCGTTTCGGAGATGACGTTCAATGTATGCGCCCCAAATTTTGCCACAATCTTTTTTGCTGTGGAAGGCCCGATATAGGGCAATACCCCACTGGAAAGGTAGCTCAGCAAAGCCGCGGTATCCTGCGGCAGGCTGGCCTCACAGGTTTCGGCACGGAACTGTTCGCCATAGCTGGGGTGGTTGACCATATAGCCATACGCCGTAATGGACATACCGTTATCCACGCTGCCCACGTTGCCTGCCACCACAATATCGGTGCCACCGGCATCCACTTCAAACACGGCATAACCGGTATCCGGGTTTTCGTATATCACATGCTCAACAACGCCCTCTAATTTGAGCATCTCAGCAGTTTGTGTTGCACTATTTGTCTGTAAAGTATCCGTGCTTGCCACCTCCTTCCGGGTGCAAATGGGGTAAAAACCGTTCAATACACAATTTTTTATTTTATATTATAGCCTATTTGTATCTCTTTGGCAATTTTTTTGATAGGATCGTTGAACCTAGTATTTGTGCGCTGGATTTTGTGAAACAGACGAAGCCACAAACAGACTAGGAAGTATCGGTAGATTCTGATACGATAGCTGGAGAATATGCGATGATGCTGGATAACAGAATGAGCAGAAAATAAAAGGAAATATTTTGCACTCAAGAGCATTTACTTTTTTGTTAAAGGAAGAAAAACAAAAAAATTGTACATTTTGCCAAAAATCGAGACATTTCGAGCGATGCTTGAAACAAGCACAAATATGTGGTAAACTTACAATAGTTTTTTGTAGCTAAACGGGAGTAAAGGTAAAATACTTCACACAAAAAAGAATAAATACAGAACGATTGCGATGAGAGTAGCATTGTGGTTCAGTAGTGATTTGGAAATGTCTCTTGATTTTAGGGCAATACCGCATAATTCTAAGTGCCGATACGGCGAGCGAGGCGCGGCAGCTGCTAAGCCAAAAGCGCAGATAATACTGGATGTCTTATCGAGCATTT
>ERZ1026970.533-NODE-533-length-12808-cov-3.486631_pt1 | contig 12808 bp, 10 predicted proteins | sample MGYA00519563_ERZ1026970 | MGnify/ENA primary metagenome ERZ1026970 (study PRJEB26926, sample SAMN06164665) | human gut metagenome | biome: ENVO:00009003; feature: ENVO:2100002; material: ENVO:00002003 | host: Homo sapiens | place: USA | collected 2012 ... | reverse complement strand
TGTTTTACCTTTCCTCCAATGGTTCGTCGTTCCAGAGCAAAGATCATATCAGGGGTGCGTTCGAAAAAGCCTTCGTCCTTTTTCCAGCTCATGCCGCATTTGCAATGCTGCAAGCCTATGAACTGCTGCTTCATCTTTCTGCCGCAGTTCGGGCAGACCTTATTACTGTTTCCCATATTATTCAGCCCGCGCTAATCTATATAGACTGCGGATGGATTCCACGACCGTATGCCACGACAGGTCGGCAGCATAGGAGAACTTCTTCTGATAAGCCTGCCACAGCTTTTCCATATTTGGGTCGGCCTCGACTTCATCAAAGGCCGCAGGCGCGTCGGCAAGATACTTCTCTGTACCGCGTTTCTTGGCCGTTGCAATGAGCGCCGCCCGGAGATCAGCAGGGACGATGCTCTGGCCGTGGAGCTGGCTCAGAATGTGCAGATCATAGAAATCTCTCATGCGGGTGTTGGTGGTGGCGCGGGACACGACGGTTTCCAGCTTTTCAGCCAGAACGGTTTCCAGATTGTACGCCCAAATCTCAATGGAGCGATCCTCCAGCATCAGCTTGAAGCTGTAACGCACTTCGCGGGGCGTGATAGCGTCACCGGTGGAAATGTCGATTTTGAGCGGCGTTATTACGCCGTCAAACTCCGTTTCCATGCTGATGCGGATGCCCGGATACTCGGCTTCGTCCATGATCTCGGAAATGCGCTTCACACGGAACTCTACGCCATCGTCCACCGGCACGGAGATGATGGAGGCAATCATATTCTCCACTTCCTCGATGCCGACCGTCGCACCCTTTACGGTCGCGTCAATGTCCATCGTGGAGCGGGCGTCAAGGCCGACCATTGCAGCCACCAGCATCCCGCCCTTGAGAATGAACTTGTCCCGGTACTCCGAAAGAGAAATGCGCTCCAGAAAGCGCTCCATCATGTAATTGCGCATCAGGATTTGTGCATCTGCGGATTTGTCCTTGGAGAGATTGCGGATCAGGTCTTTGAGCTGCCGCGCGGTCTTAATCATAAGAGTACCTCCAAATACTGCCGAAGCAGTTTTTCAACACGGAACATCTGCGCATAGCGCATCAGATTCCGTAAGTTCTTGTCTTTTCGTTTTGCGTATTGCTTGAGTGCATCCTGAAAGGTCTGCGTCTCGATCCCGCTGCGGCTGCGGATCAGATCGCAGATGGTACGCTCCATATCATAGACGGGAACGGGATTCCCGAACGGCGTGTTCATCGTGACGATCCCCACGTCATGCAATTCTTTCTTGATGGTGTAGACCTTGATGCCATCCGCTTGCAGACTGGCGGGATTGTAGCCAGTCTTGACCGTGATGGAATACGGACTCGGCTCCCGGTCGGTCAGGTCATGGAAAAACAATGCGCTTTCATGGGAGAATACGGCCTGCGCACAGCGAAGGTGCAGCAGGTACATGGCGTCCGTCCATGCGTCGGGCGAAACATAAACGCCGTGCGCTGCCTGCTCCACGCCGCGCTGCTTAGCGTAGGCGTAAAACGTGGACTTGGCAATACCGATTTCCAAAACCTGCGCGGTTTTGACGATCCCATTGTTTTGCTGAAAAAGCAGATCAAGCCGGTCGTAGGCGGTCATGTTATCACTTCCTTCTTGCTAATATTATATCCGATATTAGCAAGAAAGTAAACAACGATTTTAGAAAAGCAAGCCGAGGCGTTCGCCCCGGCTTGTGTTTTAACTATGAATGAAGTTTTTCATGGCGGTGTTCATGTCTTGCAGCTTGCCAAGCCCCTGCACAGCCAGCAGCGGAAGTCCCATCGGGCTGATCAGAAACGCCAGCATAAGGAGGATGATGCCGTTCTTTACGGAGTAGGTAATCAGCACGGCGAAAGCCAGCAGGGAGAGCAGTCCGCTTGCCAGTTTGAACACGAAGCCGGAGCAGGACAGCAGCCCTGCGCACAGCCAAACGAACAGGGACAGGATAAGCGACAGCGGCGCAAAGAGAATTTTCAGGATGAACATTTTGCGGCCTCCTTTTCACAAAGTGCGGTCAGCGCGTCACGCTCTTTGGCGAGCTTTTCTTCTTCCTTTTCGGTCAAATCACGATCACCGCCCGTGATCTCCAGCTCGCGGAAGCTCTCATAGGCGTTTAACAAAGAATCCCGCAGCGCTTCGGGCGTAGGGCAAAAGTCCACGGTGTTCCAGTCCTGACGGTGGTTGTCAAAACCCATGACCGTGTAGCCTCTGCTGGTCAGGACAACTTCAAAATCCGTATCGCGGTTGAGGTAGTCAGAAAATACTTTCAGCACAATTTCGTTTGTCAGCATACGTTCCGCAGCTCCTTTCCAAGCGGTCAAATCTCTTTCTGATATTAGATTACTTTGCTCATTGGTGTTTTGCAAGGATGCGGCAAAGTCATACGAATAGTTTTCGCCTTTTGCCCGACATCTAACCATATCACATAATCCTTCTTTAGTACAGCTACCTGAACTAATTTTCTCCAGATGGGAAATATAATGTTGGTACAGTTACAGGGACGGGAGGTGTGGTACTTGCAGTTGAATGAAGCCGTCAGCAGGCGTTTGGTTGAGCTGATGCAGGAGCGCGGCATGACGCAGTATCAGCTTTATATGAAAAGCGGCGTACCGAAGTCCACCATCGGCAATCTTGTGAACTGCGCATACCCGTCTATGAAGCTGCGGATCATCCACGAGCTTTGTCAGGGATTGGAGATCGACCTGAGCAGCTTTTTTGCCTCGCCGCTGTTTGATGAAAACAATCTGGAACCGTAGAAGCTCCGATGCTGTTTTGCGTCGGGGCTTTTGCTTTTGTGTGAACAGGGGCGGCGGAGTGACCGCCGCCCCTGCGACTTATTTCAGCGCCGCCAGCGAGGAAACGATTTTCTCTGCCGTCGTCCATATCCGTTCCTGACTTTGCTGAATGTCCTCCAAATCGGCCTCATAGATGCGGCCTGTTTCGTGAGCGCGGCGGGTAAGCTGGTTGAGGTTGTTGCTGGAATACCGAAGCAGGGACACCAGCTCCCGCAGCTCCGGGAGATCGAGCTTTACCACGTATCCGTCAATCGCCATCTTGCGGAGATACGCCGCCATGTTGGTGGTGCCGAACTGCGCCATCTTCGTTTCGATCATTTCCCGCTCCTGCGGCGTGACGCGGAATTTGAGCTGAATATCCCGCTTGCGTTTTGCCATCGCTCAACGCTCCGGGGCTTTGGACTTCGCCGAAATTTTCGGCGAAGTTGTTTCAGGCGGCTTTTTCAGCTTGTCCCGGACAGAGGTTTTCTGCTGCTCCTGCGCGTAGGCTTTGCGGGTCTGGCTGAGAAACAGATCGACCAGACCGGGATGGCTGTTGACGGCCAGATAGCAGTTGCGGTCAGTACCCCATGCGTCGGAATTGGCAGGGATGGACATGGCGTTTGCCCAAGCCCTGTTGTCGGGAGAATAGCGCCTGTCCCAGTCCGCTTGACAGACGGTGATGGCAAGGACGTGAAACGCGCGGTCATAGCCGAACTGCTGCACCACCTGAGCGACCGCCGCTGTATCCAACCGGTTATCCCGGTAGTGGTCACGGATGGCGGCTTCAATCGCTTCCTTGCAGGCCGTGTTCGCTTGATTGGATGCGCGGTAGGCGGCAAGCTCGTCATGCTCTCTGGCGTAGGCCGCCGTGTGCTTGTAAACAGGAATATTTTTCATCATCGTGCCTCCATTTCTTTCTTGTGGGGCTTTTCCGGTGCGCCATGAACAGGCGACGCTTTCAGCCTGTCCAAAACGGAAGGCCGCGTCGATTTTGCAATCGCCTGCTCAGGCTGCGGCTGTCCCTTGCCGTCCAGATTCAGCTCCATATCCAACTCAATGAGCCGCGCAGTTTTTGCGGCCAGCTCCTGCTCCTGCGGGAACGGCTTACCGACCTCGGCCTTTGCCGCTGCCTGCTGGTTATAGAGGTTTTCAAGCTGCTCCTGAACGCTGCGCAAACGCTCCGGCATTTTATCCAGCGCGTTCTCAATGCGGACAAGGTTGCCTCTGGCATCCGAACCGAGTTCAACGCGATGGGTCATTTGGCCTTTCAGCGTCAGCGTGTACATTTTCCACATGGAATCAAAAGCAACGGACATGGTAAAGCCGCGATAGCTGCCGATCTGTACCGGGTCTTTGCCCTTGACCTCCTTGCAGGTATCCAGCAACGCAGCACCGGCGTTTTCCTTATCAGTGAGCCGGTCGCCGCGAATCTCCATGCCGACAAAGCCCTCTGCCGGGAGCGGATGCGCCGCGAGGGTCTGCATATCCGCCTCCAGCCCACGAACAAAGCCCTTGTGTTCCTCTATCTTTTCCGGAAAGTATTTCAGCAGACTGTCCTCCAAGCGGAATTGCTTGCTGTTGTGGTCTGCTTTCATAATTTTGAGCTTGGACACCTCAATGGCCAAATCCATGCGCTCTTTGATGCGGGGATCACCGGCGCATAGCGCTTTGATCTCCGCAAAGGACAGCGCTGTAGCGTCCACGTCCTCACAGGAGCGAACCGGGGATTTTGAGGTCATGATCTGAGAGATGAATTTCTGCTTGTTCTCAACGGTCTGCCAGAGGTAGGCGTCAAACGTCCCTTCGGTCACATAGCGGCATACATGAACGAGCTTGTTCTGATTGCCCTGACGCTCAATGCGGCCTTTTCGCTGCGTGAGATCACGGGGACGCCACGGGCAATCCAAATCGTGAAGTGCGACCAAACGATCCTGTACGTTGGTTCCTGCGCCCATCTTGGCCGTGCTGCCCATCAGGACGCGCACCTGACCGCTGCGTACCTTTGCGAACAATTCCCGCTTTTTGACCTCCGTATTGGCGTCGTGGATGAACGCGATCTGCTCCGGGGGCATACCGGCGTCAATGAGCTTTTGGCGCACATCCTCATAGACCGTGAACGGCGTTTCCGCGCTTTCCTCCAATGAAATCGCACTCTCCAGCGCATGAATTTCCGGGCTGTCCAGCGTACCGGGGGAAGCCTTTGCCGCCCGCTGCGAGGGCGTGGACTTTGGCGTAGAAATGTCGCAAAACACAAGCTGTGTCAGTTTTTCCTCCTCGCCGTCGCGCCAGTATTGGAGAATGTTCGCCACGCACTGATTGACCTTGGTGGTTTCCTCGTCGGGGAGCATGGGATTGATGATGCGCTGGTCAAGCCCCAGCTTGCGTCCGTCCGAGGTGATTTTGAGCATATTGTCCACATCCGGGCTGACCGCACCGCTGTGTACCTTGGACGCTCGTTCCGAGAGGGCTTTCACCATGTCCTGCTGGATCTGCGTGGGTTTGGTGGCGATGGTGTGGTACGCAACCTCCGGCGTGGGCAAGTGGAGCTGATCCGCCGTTTTGATGTCGGCGACCTCTTTGAACAGATTCATCAATTCGGGCAAGTTGAAAAACTTTGCAAAGCGCGTCCTTGCCCGGTAGCCGGTGCCCTCCGGGGCAAGCTCCAGCGCGGTGGTGGTTTCACCAAAGCGGCTTGCCCAGCAATCGAAGTGGCCCATACCCATCTCTTGCAGCCGGTCATGCTGCAAATAGCGCTGGATGGTATAAAGCTCTGTCATGGAGTTGGAAACCGGGGTGCCGGTGGCAAACACCACGCCGCGCCCGCCGGTCAGCTCATCCATGTAGCGGCACTTGGAGAACATATCCGAGGATTTCTGCGCATCGGTGGTGGAAAGCCCTGCCACGTTGCGCATCTTTGTATAGAGGAAAAGATTTTTATAATTGTCCGACTCGTCCACGAACATCCTGTCTACGCCGAGCTGTTCAAAGTAAATCACATCATCCTTGCGGTCGCTGGCTTGCAGCTTTTTCAGCCGCGCCTCCAGCCCCTTTTTCGTGCGCTCCAAGCTCTTGATGGTAAAGCTGTTGCCGCCTGCGAGCTTGGTATCCTGAATGCCATCGGTGATTTCCTCAATCTGCTGATGAAGGAGCCGCTCCTGCCGCTCCGGGCTGATGGGGATACGCTCAAACTGGCTGTGGCCGATGATAACAGCGTCATAGTCACCGGTGGCAATACGAGCGCAGAATTTCTTGCGGTTGTGGGTTTCAAAGTCCTTCTTGGTAGTGACAAGGATATTGGCCGAAGGGTAGAGCCGCAGAAACTCGGATGCCCACTGTTCCGTCAGATGGTTCGGCACGACAAAAATGGATTTCTGGCACAGTCCCAACCTCTTAGATTCCATCGCAGAGGCTACCATTTCAAAGGTTTTTCCCGCGCCAACTTCGTGTGCCAGCAGCGTATTCCCGCCGTACAGCACATGGGCGATGGCGTTTTTCTGATGCTCCCGGAGGGTGATTTCCGGGTTCATACCGGAGAAAACGATGTGGCTGCCGTCATACTCGCGGGGACGAGTGCTGTTCATTTCCTCGTTGTATTGCCGTACCAGCGTTTCGCGCCGCTCCGGGTCTTTCCAAATCCAGTCCTTGAACGCATCCCGGATAAGCTGCTGCTTCTGCGCGGCAAGGGTGGTTTCCTTGGCGTTGAGGACACGGCGCTCCCGTCCGTCTGCATCCTCAATGGTATCGTAGATGCGAATGTCGCGGAGGTTCAGTGCATCCTCCAGCAGCCGATAGGCGCTGGCGCGGTCTGTGCCGTAGGTGGTGAATGCCGCCACGTCGTTGTAGCGCACCATGCTCTTGCGGGAAACCTGCCATTCTGCGGTGTACGGGACATAGCTGATCTCGATCTGTCCGCGCAGATAGCGGGGCGTTTCAAAGGTTTCGTACATGAATTGCTCGATGTACTTCTTATCAAACCATGTCGCACCCAGCCGCACCTCAATCTCACTGGCTTCAAGGTCTTTCGGCTGGGCAGCAATCAGGGCGTCCACATTCCCAGCGAAGCATGGGTCGCGTGCTGCCACGCGCTGCGCGGTACGGAGCTTGTGCCGGACGTTGCCGGAGAGATATTCGTCCGCCGTCTGCCAGCCCTTTGCCCAATGCTCGCCGCCGTCCTGCAAGTCAAACGGACCACTGTTGGGTTCCTTGTAAATGACGCCCTTCAAATCCTCAACGATCTGTGGAATCTTTTCGCTGCTGCCCATGAGGGAGGCCATAAAGTCGAGATCGACGCAGGCTTTTTCTCCGATGCAGACAGCAAGGGCTTCGCTGGCGGTATCCACAGAATCTACGCTGCGCTGCTGCTTGATGGTGCGCTTGTGGAACATATCCGCCTTGCGCTCCAGCTTTCCGTCGTCGTCCAGCACTTCCAGTGAACACAGGAGGTAGTAAGAGGAATCGTCAGAGAACGCAAGACGGTTCGCACGGTCATTGATTAGGCCATGTTTTGCGGAGAACGCATCATAGAGGCGGTTTAGCTCGGTCTGCGCTTCCTGAATCCGGCTTTCTGCGCTGTACTCGTCCATTTGCAGGGCAATCAGCTCATTCACGCAATCCCGCAGCGCGACCATGCCCTTGACACGCTCGGCGGCGGTGGCGTTCAGCTCCGGTTTGACCATGCGGCTGTTTTCCCGGTAGTACACCTCGCCGTCCACCACGGTGTAGGAGTAGTTTTTCACATTGGGGTCTGCGGGGATGGACGTGTCGATCTGTTCGCCCTCGCCCAGCTCTGGCAGTTCCGCCTCCTGATAGGTGCCGCGAATGTTTTTCACGGCATCATGGAGCTGATCTGCAAGCTCCAGCCCCTCAATGGGGACAACGGTGAAATCCTGCTTGCCGTATTGGGTGCTTTCGGAGGTCTGCCTGCCTAAAATCATCTCCGGGTGGTCAACAAAATAGCGGTTGATGGCAAAGCCATCCTCGTTCTGGCCGAGGTGTACCCAATCCGGTTCGATCTCAATGGGACGGTCACGCTTTTGGAGAAAGAGAATGTCCGAAACCACATCCGTACCGGCATTGGCGCGGAACGCATTGTTGGGCAGACGAATGGCACCCAGCAGCTCCGCCCGCTGCGCGATGTACCTGCGGACTTCGGGCGATTGCTTGTCCATCGTGTAGCGGGAGGTCACAAACGCAATCACGCCGCCCGGACGCACTTGGTCGAGGGTTTTGGCAAAGAAGTAGTCGTGAATGGAAAAACCGAGCTTGTTATAAGCCCGGTCATCTACCTGATATTGTCCGAACGGGACGTTGCCCACGGCGAGGTCATAGAAGTCTTTTCTGTCCGTTGTCTCAAAGCCCGCGATGGTAATGTCCGCCTTGGGATAAAGCTGCTTGGCAATACGTCCGGTGATGCTGTCCAGCTCCACGCCGTAGAGCTTGCTGCCCTGCATCTGCTCCGGCAGCAGGCCAAAAAAGTTGCCAACGCCCATAGACGGCTCCAGAATGTTACCGGTCTGGAAGCCCATATTGCCGACCGCTTCATAGATCGCCTTGATGACGGTGGGGCTGGTATAGTGGGCGTTCAGCGTAGATGCACGGGCGGCAGCGTATTCCTCCGGGGAAAGTGTGGCGTACAGCTCCGCAAACTCGTCCGACCAGTTTGGCTTATTTTCATCGAACGCATCCGCCAGACCGCCCCAGCCCACATAGCGGGAGAGGATTTCCTGCTGCTCCGGGCTGGCCTGCAACCCCTCAAACTCCAGCTCTTGCAGGAGGTGGATAGCCGCCATATTTGCCCGAAACTTTGCTTTTGCGCCGCCGACGCCGAGGGCATCATCGGTGATGTGGAAATTCTGCGCATCGCGGTGGCTTGCCGCTTTGAAGTCAGCGTAAGCGGCCTGCTCCGCAGCGGCGGCACTGGGGAAGTCCTGCCACTCGCCGTCAATGGGGACGGATACCGCAGGACGGTGTGTGGGAGGCTCATCGATCTCGGCCTGAGAGATGGCATCATCAAAATCAGGCACAAACTCGCCCATTTCTGAGAGTGCCGCGCGCCCTTCCTGCTCCAGAATCAAAGCTTCTTCCTCGCTCATGGCGGGCGGTTCAGGCTCGACAGGTTCCGCAGAGGGCGGGTCATGCTCCGGCTCGTCAAAGCGCAGAGTGCGAATCTCCACATCATAGGGGAGGTTATTTTTGTCACCGGGATACACCGCCACGGTTTCCTCGGTGTAGGTGGGTGCCTGTTCCGGCTGCGGATACCGTTCCATAAGCCGTGCAAAACTCTCCCTGCTCTCCGCACGGGAGATAGGGTAGAGAAGCGTCGGGTCACGGAGAGAAATATCAAAAAGGCCGATGCTCTCGATAATGAAAGGCTTGCCGTCCTCCAAATATACCGTATCGCCTACGGAATACGGGAACGGTTCTCGCTGCAGGACAGGAGCTGGTTCGGGAACGTCTGTAACTGCTTCCTCTGGCTCATGCCAGCGGTATAGCTCCACATCCTCATCCGAAACATGAATGAGATCGCTGAAATCGAGGTTTTCCAGCTCGTTGGTAATAAGCTCCTGCAAAGAGCCGTACTGCCGGGTTTCCAGATGCTTGTCATCCAGATAGCGCTCCAGCCGGTAATTCACAAGGTCAATGTTCACCTGAATGGGAATATCATCGTCGGTGACGGTGGTGTAGGCGACGCCGATCTTCGCCGGGTCGCTGAAATCCGCCTCTGAGCCGTATTCGCTCTGGCAGAAGTCGGAGATCAGTCCCTTTGCACGTTCCATGAGCGCCTGCTCCGCCTGTCCTTGCAGCTCCAGCCGGTACGCCTCTGCCTGCCATTCGCTTGTAAATTCCTCGGTCACGCCGTCCGCGTCCACATAGTAGCCGTGGGTCTCGTCGTCCCACACGGCGTACAGGGTACGAAAGCCACGGTCAAGGCTTACCACATGGAAACGGTCTGCGGGATCGAGGGCAGGTTTTTCCTGCTGTGCCATTCTTTCCTGCGCTTCCTGCGCCGCGATCCGCTCCACATCCGCCATAACCTGCCGGACGAAGGGGCTGTTGCGATTTGCTTCCGCATCCACAACCTGCCCATTTACAATACCGCGTTCAGCAAGCGCTTCCCGGATGGCGATGGGGTCAATATTGTCAAAGTTGTCCTGTTCCTGCTCGGTGTAGAAGCTATCGGATTGAATGAGTTGGGCGATACGCCGCTGCACCTTCGGCCACGTCAGTTCAACGGTTTCCGGGCTTCCGGCGCGGACGATAAAAAGGCTTTTGCTTTCATTCCCTCCATACTCGCGGGCGAGCCATGCGGCGGTTTCTTTTTCGCGTCCGTGCTGCTCCATATACCGCACCACGGCGTGTTTGCTCCCGATATTTCCGTTCCAAGCACGGAGCGCATCGTCTATATCGTCCTGCGAGAGCGGACGCAGCAGATCATGGAGTCGCGCATAGGTTCCCTCAAAAACCTCCTGATGCAGGCGGCTGCGGAACTCTGGTATATCCGAAAACAGCCGGATAAGCTCCATATCTTTTGAATTGAGAACGGCGTGGCGCACGGCTGCATTACACTCGATCTCCGCATTTTCCCGGTCAGAGTGACCGCAGGCGTTGCGATAGGCCGTATCCTCCGAAACCGCTGCCATCACCACCGGCCTGTAATGATCCAAACGTTCCTGCACCGTGGGCTGCATCGCATCGGCGACAGGATCGCGGAACACCCGCGTGCCGTCCGCGCCGAACTCTGCTTCATAGGCATTGATGACGTTTTCTGCCTCGTGGTCGATGGACGGAAGCGTATATGCCGTGTGTTCATGGCTGGAATCGCCAATGCGCGAAATTGTTACATCATGCTTTTCCCGCAGCTTTTCAACGTATTTCTCCAAATCCTTTGCAGGGAAGCCGCACATGGTAACACGGCCTACTCCCTCCAAATTGCGGCGCGTCAGCTCAAGGCTGAGATCATCTGCAACTGCCCGCGCATCCTCGCCATACAGCTCGAAGAAGTCCCCAACCTGATACAGCACAATTTCATCGGGGTGCGCCGCCTTTACGTCGTTATAGTCGTTATAAACCGCGTTCCGCATGGCGTCCTGCGCCATTTCCTTGTCATAGGCTGCCTGCTCATCCGGCGTAAGGTAGCGGTTCAACCGAACCAGCTCCGAGATGCGCGAAGCGACCTTGTTCCAATTCATCTGAATGTCTGCACAGCCGTTCTTTTTCAGCACAATGCCTTTGCTGCCGTGATCTGCATAGCTGCCGCTTTCTCTGGATACAGCATGGGTGCGTCCTCCGATGCCATACTCTTTTTTCAGAAAATCAGCGCTCTCTTTTGTCGTGTGCGGAGTCTGGAAAAACTCATAGATGCGGGTCTTTCCACCCTCAAAGCCGCTTCCATTTGCAAGAGAAGCCGCAATTTCATCTTCAGTGATAAACCGGCCCGTCTTCGGAACAGCCGCCATATCGGAGTGATATTCTTTGCGCGGCAATGACAGATCTTCCATACGTGTAAGAAGCGCCTGCGGACGGTGGAAATGGAAACGCAGAAGCGCACGGTATTCGCGGTATGCGTCCATGAATACCTTGTATTCCAACAGAAGCCTTTCACGAAACTCCGGATTCAGCAGATCATCCGTCAGACGCTCCGTTTCCTCTGGAAAGCTGGTGCTATGGATATTACCCAAGCAGGACAGATACCCCAGTGACTTTGCTTCATCCGAGAAATCGTGATAAAGGTTCCAGACATCCACAGCAATACCCAGCCGCTCATAGCGCGGGGCTTCCGTGACCTCAAGATTGGTGGCAAATGCGCCGCCGTCCAGAAGTTCCTCAATACGCTCCGCCGCATCTGCCCAGCCTATCACTTGGGCAGAACGAAGATAGCGAGAGGTATCTCCGGTTGCAATATGGATACCATCGTCCCCGTACCATGCGGAAAACCTGCCGTTATCCGTAATCAGGCCGTTGCCGCCGTGGTAAAGAGCTTTCAGAAATGCCGCGCGATCCTCTAAAGGTTTTTGCTTGGAGAATTCCGCAGCAATTTTCATCCGCGCTGCATCCGCATTACCGCCCGCGCGCAGGATGTGGTCAATATCATCCTGAGAAATGAACATAGAAAAAGCGGAGGGTGTTACACTCTCCGCTTCTGCGATGGATTGAATTTGTTCTGCCTCTGAGGGGAAGAAGGACATCTGCGCCCCAGCAGGGGCATCGAACATATTTAGCTGAACACCAGTTCCGTGAGGATCGTTTCCTCGGCCTGCGCTTTCAGCGTGTTCATCAGCCCTACCCACTTCATCGGGTCGCTGGCTTTCAGCGCTTCCGTCACGCCTGCCGACTTCATCAGCTCCGGCATCATCTGTTCCAGTCGGTTGTTCGCCGCCTCGTCGATCTCCCGCAGATGGGGGTACAGCTTCTCGGACAGCAGCAGGCTGTTCCACAGCACCGGACGATGCTCCTTCAAGTAATCCTTCCGCATCCTGCCGTACTTGCCCAGCGGGGCTTGCGGCTGCTCTGTCAGGCTCAGGTTGGGAATCAGATAATCCCCGCTGCGGGTGTAGGTCAGTTCGCTCATGGCTTTCGCTCCTTTCCGCGATTTTCTCGCGCTCATAATTCTTGATGGTGACTTCGATCTGCCGCAGCACCTCTCCGTTGATCCTGCTCACCGCCGTGCCCAGCTCGGCGGCGGCTTCCGGGGTGTTGAAATCGAAGATGCTCAGGAAATCCTCATGCTCGAAGCGGTCGTCCGCTTCAAGCCCGCAGCGGGACATGAGCGAGTAGGCGATGCTGACGGCGGCGGCGCTTTGGAAGGCCGCTCCTACGTTAAATTCATCATACCCGTAAAGAAAGGAATCGTCAACGATGGCGAGGATATCCCGCTTATAGTCCCGCCAGTATTCCTCCGCAAGCTGAGACGCGATGCGCTCAAGCTGATCGGGGAACCCTCCTTTTCCGTCCACACCGTAGCGGCTTTCCAGCATGGCGCTTACCGCGTCCGCGTGTTCCTCCCGGTATTCCCATAGG
>ERZ1026970.530-NODE-530-length-12841-cov-5.641796_pt1 | contig 12841 bp, 8 predicted proteins | sample MGYA00519563_ERZ1026970 | MGnify/ENA primary metagenome ERZ1026970 (study PRJEB26926, sample SAMN06164665) | human gut metagenome | biome: ENVO:00009003; feature: ENVO:2100002; material: ENVO:00002003 | host: Homo sapiens | place: USA | collected 2012 ... | reverse complement strand
TCGTGGGCTCGGAGATGTGTATAAGAGACAGGCCTATGTTTTTGCCAGCCGCAGGGGCTGGCAAAAACATAGGCCATTGACCGGATGATGACGATAAGCAGAACAGCACCGACCACAAGGGTCAAGATGTCGGTCAGGGTGCTGCCGCCGCTGCTCTGCCCGCCCTGATAGCCGGGCTGCACGGTGCTGCCGTTACCGGTGCTGCCGGAAAGGCTGACCCCGTAGATATCCGCGATGGTGTTTGCCACGTTGCGGGCACAGGTGGTCACTGCACCGTCATAATCCTTTGCGGCAAACTGATCTTCCATGGTCTGGGCGATGGCGCTGGACTGCTTTGCCAGCGTGGTGTTGCGGAAGCCATCGCCGTAGGTCAGGTAGTAGTCGCCGTCCGCGTACTGCGCCGATTCCATTACCAGCAAAATCAGCACGCCGTTATTCTGGGAGGACGAACCGATGCCCCACGCGTTGAAAGCCTGTGTGGCGTAATCCTCCGTGGAATCATTACCCGTGTATTCTACTGTCAGTACACTGATCTGTGCGCCGCTGCAGCTGGATTCCAGCTGGGCGTTCAGTTCGGTGATAGTCTGCACAGTGCCGCTGCTCAGCACACCGGCATCGTCCACCACACACTCGCCCTTGGGCAGGCTGGGCAGCTGGGCAGCAAAGGCCGCCGGGCACAGCACCGCCGCACTGACCACCACGGCCAGCACCAGTGCGCTGATGCGTTTTGCAAAGTTTTTCATGCGAAGGGCTCAACCTCCTTTACGCCGGACAAAGCTCCCAGCACACTGGCCGGGAAGCCGCCGACATCCTTCTGATATTCATACACCGCCGTATTGTACTGCAAGGTGCCGATGATGGTGGCTGCACTGTTGAACTGGCCGTACTGCCCCTGCACCGCGCCCATCTTCATGGGGTCTGCGGCCTGCTCCTGCAACTTTGCATACAGCTGGTCGATGGCAGTGCCCAGTGCCTGATCGGCCTGATACAGCGCGTGCATCGTGCTGCCCTGATAATAAGGCAGCGAGGTGAGTGCCTGCGCTTTGCCGCCGTTCTGCACCGCTTCCAGACAGGCCGAGAAGTCGTTCAGTGCGGTCTGTGCAGCCTGCACCTCGGCACTGTCGGCCCCCAGCGTGTTGCCGGCGGTGGTGATGATGTTCGCCGCCGTGTTCATGCGGGTGGTCAGCTCCTCGCTGAGGTTATAGCCGTTGTCTGCCGCCACACCCACCGTGTACCATTTGCGGGCTTCGTTGTACCGACTGCGCAGCTTGGCGCTGCCAAAGCCCAAAAAGGCCGCCAGCATCACCACCACGCTCAGCACAAGGGCTGTGCCCTGCTTTGCCAGTGCGGCGGGCAGCGCCTTTTCCAGCCCGGCCAGCTTCTGCTGCAAGGGGGTCAGGCGTACTGTCTCGTTGTCCGGGCGCTTTGCCTCGCGGTAGCTGCCGCTGTCAAAGCCGCCGGGCGTTTGATTCTGTTCTCTGGAAAAATCAGCGTTTGCCATTTCAGCTCCGGATCTCCATCATTTTCTGTTTCAGCTCGTCCTCGATGCGGGTCAGCTCCTGCTCGGCGGCGGCACGCTTTGCGCGTCCCTCGCTCTGGATCTTGTTCAGCTCGTCCAGCGTCTCGATCAGGCTCTTGTTGGTCTGCTGCAGGGTCTCGATATCCACGATGCCGCGCTGGCTCTCCTTGGCGGTCTCGATGGTGCCCATCTTCAGCGCCTCGGCGTTCTTCTTCAGCAGGTCGTTGGTCATGTTGGTCACGGCACGCTCGGCCTGCATGGCCTGCTGGCTGTGTGCCATGCCCAAGGCCAGAACCATCTGGTTCTTCCACAGGGGGATGGTGTTCACAATGGTGGTCTGGATCTTTTCGGCCATCATCGTATCGTTGGACTGGATCAGGCGGATCTGTGGGCCCATCTGGATGGAGATATTGCGGGTCAGCTCCAGGTCATACAGCTTCTTTTCAAAGCGGTCGCACTGGTCGGCCAGGTCGCGGGCGGCCTGGGCATCTTCCGGCAGGCCGGATGCTTTGGCCTTGGCTTCAGCGGCGGCCAGGTCGTTCTCCCGCACCTGCTGCAGCTTTTTGCGGCCGGCCAGGATATACATGCTCAGCTCCTTGAAATAGACAAGGTTCAGCTGGTACATCTTGTCCAGCATGGCAATGTCTTTCATCAGGGTTACCTGGTGGTCCTCCAGTTGGGCCTTGATGCGTTCCACGTTCACATCAGCTTTGTCGTATTTCACTTTCAGGGCTTCCAGCTCGTTGGACTTTTTCTTGAAAAAGCCCAGGAAGCCTTTCTGATTTTCTGCGGTGGCGTCAAAGCCTTTCAGCTCGCCGATCAGCTGGGTGATGAGTTCGCCGGTCTCACCCATATCCTTGGTACGCACGCGGGAAAGCGCACTGTCAGAAAAATCGCTCAGCTTTTTCTGGCTGGCGGCGCCGTACTGCAAAATCATCTGGGAGTTGGTCAAGTCGATCTTTTCAGCAAAATCCTGCACCATCTTCTGCTCTTCGGGGCTTAGCGGGGTATCCTCCACGGTAACGGGGGTAGCCTTTTTGGCTTCCTCCACCACCTTGGCATCCGCTTCGGGATCCAGGGTCAGGGTGGGGGCGGCAGGGGCCGCATCCAAGGTCAGGGAAGGTGCTGCGGGAGCGTTCAGGTCAAAATCCAGATCAGACATAGTGGCAAGTCCTTTCTCTTCTTCTTTTTATATTTTGGGTTGGGAGCATCAGGTCAAATTCTGACCGCGCATGATGTTTTCAAGCACTTCGATGTCGGTCGAAATATCCATTGCCTCTGCGGAATACAGGGCGTCCAGCTGGTTTTCAAATGCGGTGGCCATGGTGCCAGCGTTGCGGCGTACTTCGCTCAAGATCTGGGCGGCGTTTTCGCCGGTAATGCCGCCTTTTTCCATCTGGGCGTATGCGCTCATGATCTTGACCACTTCCGGCAGGTAATACCGTGCAAAGCGATCCACGGTGCGGGCTTTATCCGGCTTTTGCTCCACCGCCTGCACAATGCCGCGCCCGGCCTTTTCCATACGGTCCAGCTGGCGGGAAAGTTCGGCATCCGGGATGGCGTCATTCAGCTTGTGCAGCGCGTCCAGGTTGGCGGCAATGCCGTTCAGCATGGCATCGGTGTTCTCGCTGCCGGTGGCGTAGGGCTGTTCCACCCGCTGCACCCGCGTGGGGCAGAAGCGGGAAGAAACCAGATACACCACAGTGCTGAGTGCTGCAATGATAACCAGGTTCACCAGCCGGTAGGGCGGCAGAATCAGGGAAGCAACCGGCCAGGTCAGTGCAGCCAGGTACAGCGGCAGAACCGGGCGGGTGCGCTTTTCGATCCACTTGCTCATGGGTTCAAAGCTCCTTGTAGTAAGGTGCGCCCCGGCAAAGGCAAACGCCGGAGCAAAGGGAATACCCTTTCATTATAGTGCAACGGCGGGGACAATGCAAACAATTTTGCCCCTTTCGGGCGGCAAAACGGCGCTTTTTTGCGCTTTTTACGGTTTGTTCACATATCCTTCCAGCGCAGTGCCCCAGGCATCCAGCAACCGTGGCATGGTAAACGCCGCATTGGCCGGGCTGGTGGAGGGCAACACCACAGCTTCCAACCCGGTCTGGGGCTGGGCGTATTTGCGGTACAGCCTGCCGCTGGTGGCACCGTTGCAAAAAATGGCCTGTACGCCCAGGCGGTTCACCAGGGCTGCCAGATCATTCGGTTCCACATCTTTGATGGAAGCGTCCGATGCCCCGCGGATGGAGCAGGCGTGGATGACATCCCACACCGCCAGCCCGCTGCCAATGATGATGGCGCGTTTGGCATCCAGATCCTCCCATGCGGGGGTGGGGCTGTGGGTCAGGGCAGCCATCAGCGGCCAGAACCGATTCTGCGGGTGGCCGTAATAAAACCCCTGTGTCCGGCTCTTTGGGCTGGGAAAGCTGCCTAAGATCAGCGCTTTGGCCTGTGCGCCGTACAGTGGGGGCAGCCCCGGCCCCACATGGGTGTACGGTTGTTTGGTGTTCAACGGAATATCTCCGGCCACAGACTGCGGCACAGCTGGGCAATGCCATCGGGTGCAGCGGCAGGGGCCAGCGCCTTGGCGGCAGCTTTGGCGGTTTTCATGCCGTCCGCCATGCAGTAGGAACGCCCGGCCAGCGCCAGCATTCCGGCATCGTTGGGACCGTCGCCCACGGCAACGCAGTCCGCAGCGGCCAGGCCCAGATGGTCCAGCAGTGCCTGCAGGCCGGTTGCCTTGTCCTGTCCGGCGCGCAGGATATCGCACCCCGTCACGTGGTAGGGCAGGAACTGCAGCCCCAGGTAGCCGTATTTGGCCTGGAACTTGGCGATATCTTCCGCCGCCAGCATGCCGAACGCGGAAAACGGCATATCCAACAGGTGGCGGTCCTGGTCCTCGCCGTCTTTCAGGCAACCTTCCAGTGCAGCGGCTTTCTCCTGCACATGGAAGGCCTCATAATCCAGGTAAACATACCCGCCGTCCGAAAAGCTGAATCCCAGCGGGTGCTCATAGTCCTCGCAAAAATCCACCAGAGCGTACATTTCCTCGGCGGTCATGTGGCTGGTGTACAGGGCGGTCCCGGCGGCATCCTCCACCTGGGCACCGGCGGCGCAGATCCAGTAATCCGGCCGGATGCCGCGCAGCATTTTGGCGGGGATCTCTGCCCGGCAGCGCCCTGTGGCAATCACGAGCTTGACCCCGGCTTTCTGCACGGTGCGCAGGGCATCGACGTTTTCTTTGGGCACGCGCGGCTCCCCATGGGGGCGCAGGGTGCCGTCAATATCTAAAACAAGCAAAGTGGCAGGCATGGCAGGTACTCCTTAACATTTGGTTTGGTTTGGTTTCTTCTATTATATCAAATCCGCCCCCAAAGTCTAGCAGGGGGCGGGCAAACATATAGTTGTGGAGAAAAACAATGAGCGAAAGGCGGGCGGCGCACCATGCGGCATACCAGACGAAAAGAACGGGACGGGCTGGACCTTGCGCGCCCGGCACCGCGCAGACGGCACAAAACGCTCCGGCAGCTCTGTGCGCTGCTGCTGGGGCTGGCGGGCCTTGCCCTGCTTAGCATGGCCGTGTGGGGGGCGGCTTTGCCCCGGCGGCTGGATGATGCCTTAGCCCAACACTATGCCGCCCAAATGAGCGTGATGCAGCGGGAGCTGTTTGCCCTGCGCCGCCGGCTGGCAGAACACGAACCGGATGCCGAAGAAAACGCCGCCCTGCGCAATTTTTTGCAAAGCAGGCAGACGGACGGCGAACGCTGGGACCCCGTGTGGACCGCCGCCCGCTGGCCCGGCGGATTTTTGCTGGCGCAGCCGGTGCAGGCGGGGGCCGCCGTGCTGGACCGCAGCGGCCGTTTTGCGGGCATTGCAGGGGAGCATGGCACGGTGTCCCCGGCGGGCAGCGGAGCGGGGGCAGTCCCGGCTCTGGTGGGGCAGGCCCTTGGCACGCTGACCCGCCAGAACGGAGTCCTGTGGGTGACCGGCCTGCCCTGCAGCTGTAAGGCGGCAGCGGGGGAGTTGGCCGTTACCGCGCAGGGACAGTATTGGGCCGGGCAGCTGGCAGCAGCGCCCCAGCCCGACCCCGGCGGCCTGACCCTGCGCGCCCCGCTGGAAGATACTGCCGATGAAACCGACTGCCTGTATTTCATCGGGGGCTGACAGCTGCGGCAAAACCTTGTATAATACCCATATGGCAAAAGGACAGACCAAAGAACGATCAGACCAGAGCAGGCAGTGGCCTGCCGGGAGGTGCGCATGAAAAAAGACGGCAAAAAGAGGGTGTGGTTCCTGCTGATTTTCTGCACTGCCGTGTTTGCGGCATTTTTGGTGCGGCTGTACTGGATGCAGTTTACCATGGCGGATCACTATGCTAAAAAGCTGGAACAGGCATCTCAGACCAGCTATACCGTGCGCATCCCGGCGGCGCGGGGAAGCATTGTGGACCGCAGCGGCACGGCGCTGGTGCAGGATGACACCGTGTATGACATGGCGCTCTGCGTTCCGGCCCCACCGGACACCGAGATGGCGCAGACCCTGCAAACGTTAAAAGAACTGGATCTAGGCGGCAAGGATGTGGAAACACAGCTTGCCGCCTTTTGTTCTGCCGTTTCGGCGGGGGAGCTGCCGCTGGCTGAAAATCTGACCCAGGCACAGTGCCAGAGCCTGTTGGCTGCCGGTCTGCCCCAGAGCGGGGCGGTGCGGCTGACTGCCCGCGGTACCCGCACGGCGGTGGATGGCACCCTCGCTCCGCAACTGCTGGGCGGCGTGGGGGCCATGAGTGCCGAGCAGTGGGCACAGAAAAAGGCCCAAGGCCTTGCCATGGATGAATCCATCGGCCAATGGGGGCTGGAAGCCGCCTGGGAGGATGCGTTGCGCGGCAGAGCGGGAAGCCTGAAAGTGACAGTTGACCGCAGCAGCGGCGGCCGCACCGAAACCATACAAAGTACGCCACAGGCCGGGGATACCCTGCACCTTTACCTGGATGCTGATTTGCAGCGCACCCTGCGCAGCGCATTGCAGCAGCAAATTGAAACTTTACAGGCCACAAAGCCGGAAGGCAAGGGCAAAGAAGCCTGCGCAGGGGCGGCTGTGGTGGTGGATGTGCAGACCGGCGGCGTTCTGGCGGCGGTCAGCCTGCCGGATTATAACCTTGCCAGCTGGCGGCAGAATTATGCCGCACTGGCCACAGCCCAGGGAGTACCGCTGGTCAACCGGGTGCTGAACGGCCAGTATGCGCCGGGGTCGGCGTTCAAACCGGCAGTAGCGGCATCGGCTCTGGCGGCGGGGATCATCACCCCGCAAAGCACCGTAAACTGCGGCGGACGGTACACCTACTATGCGGGTTACCAGCCGCGATGTTTGCAGCTGGGGCACCGCGGGGCCGTCAGCATGGTTACGGCGCTGCGCCACAGCTGCAACATTTATTTTTATGATGTCGGCCGCCGCCTTGGGGTGGATACGTTTTCCGCTACCGCGCAGCAGCTGGGCCTTGGAGCACCCTGCGGTACTGAGCTGCCGGAAACTACAGGCCGCCTGACCTGGAGCACCGATGAGAACTATCAGGCGGGCCTTGCACTGATGGCGGCCATCGGGCAGGGCAATACGTCGGTCAGCCCCTTGCAGCTGGCGGCCTATGCCGGGGCCCTTGCGCGGGATGGCCAGCGCCCGGCGCTACATTTTGCCCAAAGCACAACCGATGCCGCCGGGAATATAACCTGGCAGGCGCAGCCGGACGTTTTAGCCCAGGCACCCGGCGGGGCGGCAGTGTTTGCCCCCATCCGGGAGGGTATGGCCCAGATGGCCCAAACGCTGCGCACTTTGCGGGAATCGCCCATTCCCCTTGCCTGCAAGACCGGCAGCCCCCAGCTGGCGGGCACGCTGCCGGATGGCACCCACTACACAAACTCGGTGCTCATCGGGTATGGGCCGGTGCAGCAGCCGCAGTTTGCGGTGGCGGTGGTGATCGAATACGGCGGCGGGGGCAGCAATGCCGCGCCCGTTCTGCGGGCTGCGGCGGACTGGTTTGCAGCAGCCGGAATGGCCTGAACAGGATGGAATTTTGTGGGGAATTTTTGCATTCAACATGCAGGATGAACTTTTCGCTTTTTGTCCACAGACGGGGTGGGGAAAACCTGTGGAAAGTGAAAAAACGGGCAAAACCCCCGTAATAATTGTAAGTTTTACCCGCAAAAACGGGGGTAAAACTGGTAGTTTGCCCAGTAAGCGGGGGTGTTTATCCGTACTGTTATGTTGAAAGGTTTTCCACAATATGTTGAAAACACCCCCTGGAACTGTGGAAAACTGGCCATACAAGCGGGTTTTCCACGCTTTCAACAGGGTTTTCAACATCTTCAAAGGAAAACCTTTCCAGTACGGTTTGTATAAACCGCGAAAACACGCACAAAAGCACCGCGCAAAAGGGTGAAAAATCTGTACTTTTGACGCCAAGGAAAAAGGTGACAAAAGCATAGGAAATGTGCTATACTATATCTGTATAATTATCGAATCATGCCAGAAAGCTGTGCGGGCTGCCATACGCGGCAAAATGGCTGCCAAACGCCGCCGCACAGGGCTTTACCCAATCGTTTTAAGGAGTAACCACATTGCAGATAGAAAATAAAAAACGCATGCCCCAGCAGGCCCCCCAGGCCAAGGCAGACAAGGCCCCTGCGGAGCAGGATACCGCCCTGGTATGGGGCAAAAACCCCGTGACCGAACTGCTGAAAAGCGAAGCCGGGGTGGACACCCTGCTGCTGGCCGACAGCATGGAGCCGCGCATGGCCGGGTATTATACCGCGCTGGGCAAAGCGGCCGGGGCGGTCATCAAGCGTGTACCCGCCGGCAAGCTGCAAAAGCTGTGCGGTACCCAGGACCACCAGGGTGTGGCGGCCTGGGCTGCCCGCATCCAGTATGTTGGCGTGGAGGAACTTTTGCAGATCGCAAAAGACCGCGGCGAACCGCCGTTCCTCGTGCTGTGTGACGGTATTGAGGACCCCCACAACTTGGGCGCAATCCTGCGCAGCGCGCTGCTGTGCGGTGCCCACGGCGTGATCATCCCGCGGCGCGGCGGCGTTGGCGTGACCGGCACGGTCATGAAATCCAGCGCCGGAGCAGCTGCCCGCATCCCGGTGGCGCGGGTCGCCAACCTGCCGCAGGCCATCCGTGACCTGAAAAAGCAGAACATTTTTGTTTACTGTGCCGACCTGGGCGGTGCTCCGCTGGAAAAAACCGATCTTTCCGGTCCGGTGGCGCTGGTGCTGGGCAGCGAGGGCGCAGGCCCCGGCGCACTGGTGCGCAAACTGTGCGATGCCGCCGTTACGCTGGATATGGCCGGTGGCAAAACCGGTGTGGACAGTTATAACGTCAGCGTGGCCGCCGGTATTTTGATGTACAACATCATGCAGCGCCGCAAGTAACGGCTGCGCAAAAAAAGGAATCCCATACCAAAGGGGAGAACAACATGCCAAGCAAACGTACAAATGATTCCGTGGACCGCATTCTGGAAGAGCTCAGCCATGAGCAGGCCGAACGCGGCATCCGGGATAGTGTAACAGACCGCCAGGTGGATGCCATCCTGCAAAGCCTGGGCCACGGCAGCATGGAGGAATCCTCCGGCGGCGGTTCGGCATTGGGGCCCATCCAGAAAGAGGACCTGCCGGATATCACGCTGGGCAAAGGCAATAATTTTAACACCGAGGACCGGTTTTCCACCGCTGTGCTGGACGACCTGCTGGGCGATCTGCCCAGTATGCGGGCTGCCAAAAAGAATAAACCCGGCCCCGCTGCCCCGGCCCGCCGGCCTGCTTCTGTGCCGGAGCCGCGCCGCATGCCGGAAGTTGAGCCTAAAGTAGAAAAACAAAATAATATACAAACTGTACAACCGACTCAGCCGGTGCGCTCGGAACCTGTTCCGCAGCCTGCCCGCCCTGCCCCGGCACAAACTGCGCCCCAGCAGCCGGCCCCGCAGGTACAGCCGGAGACAAAACCGGCCCCGCAGCCGGAACCAAGACCGGCGGATGCAACATCAGGGGATACCACCCGCACCAGCATCATTAAAGCCTTTTTGTGCCGCAGGGTGCCGGAAGCGGACAGCAAGTACCTGGATGAAGGAAAAAAAGATTTTACCAACTTTTTTGGCACCAGCGTGGCCGTTGTTCCGGATGATATGAAGTCCGAGCAGGAGCGCCAGCAGACCCCTAAAAAAAAGGGCTTGTTTGGCTTTGGATATGCTACCGATACCGGGGAGTTTGAGCCGATCAATGTTTCGGTCAGCGGCAGGGTGGAAAACCAGAGCACCCAGCAGCTGGAAGAACAACTGCCCCGGTCGCAGGAGGTTTTGCCACAGGATGAACCGGACGAGATGGAGCTGCGCGAGCAAGAGCCGCCCCGTCACTACGCTGCAAAGAAAAAAGGCTTTTTTGCCAGCCTGTTCGGCGGCAAAAAGCACGATGTCTATGACGAGCTGGAATCCTATGACCCGTATGAGGGCGAGCCAGCCCCGGTAGAAAACTGGGAGGTTCCGGAACAGCCCCGGGAGGAGCCGGAAACAGAGGAAACGGGCGAGATGCCCCGCCTGACCGCTACCAACGCAGGGCTTTCCATCTCCGGGCGGCAGACTTCCCAGTTTGCCGCCACAGGCAAACCGCAGCTTTCGAAGGATGAGCCGGCCCCGCAGCCGGAACCTCAGCCCAATGTTTACCGCAAAAATAAAAAGCGGGATACCGTGGAGTTCACCCCCCGCAAGGAGCGGGAACGCACCATGCCGTTCACTCGGCCTGCCCCCCGCCGCGAAGCGGAACCCGTGGGCGAGCCGGTCATGACCCCAAACGATACGGTGCAGCCGCAGCCCGCGCCTGCCCCGCAGGCGACCACCGGTTTTACCATGCAGCTGGGGGACGAGCCCGCACCGGAAAGCACCCAGTCGTTCCTGCATGAACTGAACGCAGCCCTGCCGCCGCGCCGCAAAAAGCCTGCGCCCAAAGCTGCCCCTGTGCAGGAAGAACCCGCCAGCGGCGATACCTTTGAGGAACTGCCGCAGGAGCTGGCCCAGACCCTGACCGGGCAAATCCGCCTGAGCGAGATTGCCGAAGGGGTGGAAGAGCAGCCGGAAGAACCGAAAAAGCCCGCCCCGAAAAAAGAGGAAGAAAGCTTTGAGGAGCTGATCGGCCCCCTGGTGGATGAAAAGCCCAATACCGCGGAATTTGTGCGCGGCATAGAACAGTCCATCAACCTGGAAAAGATCAAATCGGATTCAAAGGCAAAAACAGAAAAGACCGATACCGATTACCAGGCGGCTGCCCAGTACCTGAGCGACCCCAACGCCGGGGCGGAGCCGGAAGCACCGGAACAAAAAAAGCCCGGCAAAGGCTTTAACATCCTCCGGTTTGCAGGCAAGCCGAAGGACGAAACCACCCCCGATGGCGAAGCGCCTTTTGCCGCACAGGCCGCCGTCCTGCACCGCCACGAATACGAAAGCACCGATGATGCCCCCGTGGTGCGCCATGACCTGGAACTGCGGGTGATGATCACCACCGGCACAGCAATCGCCGTGGGCGCTGCAGCCTTGATTATGATCGTTCTGGGCACTATGGCGGCCACCGGAGCCAATCTTGGCCCGCTGGATACCACAGCCAGCACCAAGCCGCTGCTGGTGACCATGCTGATCCTGCTTGCTGCCAGCGCAGCCCTGTGCTGGCAGACGATGCTGGGCGGCCTGGCCGGGCTGATCAACATGCGCCGGGGCAATACCGCAGATACCATGCCCGCCATGGCCGCGGTGGCCTCCATCCTGCAATGTATCATGTTTTTGGCAAAGCCGGAATGGTATAACCCCGCAACCCTCTGCCTGATGACCGGCCCCGCAGCGCTGCTGCTGTGCGGCAACGCTGCAGGCAAGGCAATCGACGCCCACACCATCCGGGATAACTTTACCCTTGTCAGCGCCGGGATGGACCACGCTGTGGCATATCGGCTGAAAGATGCCGGGGTACTGCGCACCGTGACCGCCGGGCTGGCGGAACCGCGCCCCAATGTGCTGGTCAGCCGTCCCACCCGCCTGATGAAAGGCTTTTTGGCGGGCAGCGAATCCCGCCGCACATCGGATAAAAACCAGCAGCAGTTTGCCCGCATCCTGCTGGGCTGCGGCGTGGCTGCATTCCTGTTCACCCTGCTTTACCGCAAGGATGCCGGAACGGCGTTCACTGCGCTGGCCGGTGTACTCTGCCTGGGCGCGCCGCTGGCCGGTACGCTGATCTCCGCCATGCCCATGCGTTTGATGCAGCGCAGTGCCGCGCAGATCGGAGCGGTCATCCCCGGTTGGAAGGATATCCGACTGCTGGGCCGTGTGAACGTGCTGCAGGTCACGGCGCAGGATCTTTTCCCCAAAGGGTGCATTACGCTGCGCGGTATCAAGCCGGTGCGCAAAGAGGATATTGAGCTGGCCATCATCTACTCCGCTTCCATGCTGGCCGATGTGAATACCCCGCTGAAAGATATCTTCCTTGGCATGACGGGCGATAACCGCAAGCTGCTGTGCAAGGTGGAAAACCTGGAAACGCTGGACGGCCTGGGCTATGTGGGCTGGATCAACGGCGAGCGGGTTATGATCGGCTCCCGCCGGCTGATGGATACCTATGATATCCAGCTGCCCAGCATGGAATATGAACGCCGCCATACCGTGAACCAGCGCCGGGTCATCTACCTGGCGGTTTCCGGCAAGCTGTTCAGCATGTTCCAGGTGGCTTATCAGAGTGATCCCGATACCGCCGCCGTGCTGGATTCCCTGCGCCGCGCCGGACTTTCGCTCATTGTGGACTGCGATGACTTTAACTGCGATGAAGCGCTGCTGCAGACTGCTTATAACCTGCCGGTTGGTACCGTCAAGGTGCTGAGCGGCAAGGAACACAAGGCGCTGGAGCCCGCTGTGGCCTGGCTGCCGGAAAGCGAAGGCAGCATGCTGCACCTGGGCAGCTTTGCCAGCTTTGTCGGCGGCCTGGAAGCTGCTGCGGGTGCGGCAGAGGGGGAACACCGTTCTTCGATGGTGCTGTCGGCCTCGGTGCTCATCAGCTGCATTCTTGCCATGATCATGGCGCTGGCCGGCGGCCTGGCCGGGCTGCCGCTTCCGGCACTGGCCTTGTATCAGGTCGCTTGGGCGGTTCTGGCCATGATATTCCCCCTGATCCAGAGATATTAAGGGATATCTGAAAACAAAGAACTGGATTGAGTTTTCGGCTTTTCAGATATATCCCAAGCGTTTTTGCGGGAAAAATAAAGGCAACACCGCACAATTCCCGCCTTGCGGCTTAAGCACCGCTCCGGCAG
>ERZ1026970.508-NODE-508-length-13064-cov-4.298178_pt1 | contig 13064 bp, 10 predicted proteins | sample MGYA00519563_ERZ1026970 | MGnify/ENA primary metagenome ERZ1026970 (study PRJEB26926, sample SAMN06164665) | human gut metagenome | biome: ENVO:00009003; feature: ENVO:2100002; material: ENVO:00002003 | host: Homo sapiens | place: USA | collected 2012 ... | reverse complement strand
ATATAAAATAAGGAGAAAAAGATATGGTATTTTTAGAAAACTTAAAGTCAGAGCTTGAAGCTCTTAGACCTATCATCAGCGAGCTGCATGACGTATACGATATTGAGCGTTCTCAGGAAAGGATCGCAGAGCTTCACGAAAAAGCCGCAGAACCTAATTTTTGGGACGACATGGAGAAATCGCAGAAGGTTTTGCAGGAAACAAGAAATCTTGAGGGCAAACTGGAAAAATACAATAAATTCAAGTCGTCATTTGAGGATATCGAAGTGCTTATTGAAATGGCAGCCGATGAGGGTGACGAGGACATGATCGACGAAATACAGTCTGACCTTAAAACTCTAAAAGAGGGTCTTGACGCCGCACAGCTTGACACTCTGCTCACAGGCGAGTATGATCACAACAACGCTATCATCAACTTTCATGCAGGAGCAGGCGGAACTGAGGCGCAGGATTGGAGCGAAATGCTTTTCAGGATGTATCACAAATGGTGTGAAAGCCACGGCTTCAAAATGACTACTCTTGATTATCTAGAGGGTGCAGAGGCTGGCATGAAGAGTGCCTCCGTTATCGTGGAGGGTGAAAACGCTTATGGCTATCTTAAAAGTGAAGCAGGAATACACAGACTAGTGCGTATCTCACCTTTCGACAGCTCAGGAAGCAGACACACGTCATTCTCAGCGGTGGACGTTATGCCTGAAATAGACGATACAATCGAAGTAGATATCCGTCCTGAGGACATTAAAATGGACGTTTATCGTGCAAGCGGTGCAGGCGGACAGCACATCAACAAAACCTCATCAGCCGTAAGACTTACCCACATACCAACAGGCATCGTTACATCATGCCAGACACAGCGTTCACAGTTCCAGAACAGGGATTATGCAATGAAAATGCTCAAAGCAGAGCTTATCAAAATAAAAGAGCGTGAACATCTAGAGAAGATAGAGGATATCAAGGGTGTTCAGAAAGAGATCGCATGGGGTGCCCAGATACGTTCCTATGTTTTCATGCCATACACTCTTGTAAAAGATCACAGAACGGGTTTTGAAAACAGCAATGTAAACGCTGTTATGGACGGCGACCTTGACGGTTTCATAAACGCTTATCTCAAAGCGCTTTCACTTGGCGAAATCGAAAAATAATTAGCATAAACAAAGGACAGTTCAAACGAGCTGTCCTTATGTTTTTTATGAGATTGTTTTGCCTTTTTTTCTGCTCTCTTTGGTCTTGACAGGAGTTTCTTCCGCCGCTCTATCCTCAAAGAGCTGTTCGTCAGGGTCTGCATTCTTGTATGCAAACTCAGGATTGCTTTCACCACGCTGATCGTAGTAAGGCTGGATAACGTGTTTTCTGATAACAGGATAACAATTGAAGCAAGTCACGAAGCATATGAACGAAAGAGGCCAAAATGGCAATATGAACAGAGAATACGGCAGGAAAAGATACATCATAACAATGACGATAAGCGATGCCAGAAGTGACCAAAGAGACTGCTTTATGCCAAGACTCACAAGATAAAACGAGTTCTTTATTATCTGCTTCATGTTAAGGTTAGTGGAGCTTATCATGAGATAGATGTAAAAGTGCATCATGAAGAATACGATAAGACAGCTTATGCAGATAACAAACGGAATGTATATCATGGAGTTCTGCTCTGCCCAATATTTATACATTGGAATCCCGACCATAAATCCTATAGCGAAGATGATATCTATGGCACCCATGATAGTGCCCTGCTTGAAATTCTTCTTGAAAGAATCCCAGAAATCATGTAGCAAAAACGCATTTCTTTCCTGAGAATAATTTCGGCAAACCTTTGTCATTGCAGCCGTTGCAGGTCCTACCAATACTGACGGTATCGCCAGTAAGAGCCATATTGGATTTGATGTCATAAGCATAAGTATAACCATAAGCGTCATCGGTATGCAGAAAACGAAATACAGCAAATTAAGCTCCATAAGCTTCCACATATGCCTGCCATAGACTTCAAAAAACTTAAAAATACCCTTTTTCTCCTGAGGTGCTTTAAGCACACCTCTGCCAGGGGTATTGTAATTACCAAATAAAGACATTACACCGCTCCTTAAAATTAATAGTCCCCGAAATTGCCCCGAATTATATTTCATTCTTTGTATACTGTATACTAAATTCGTCCTGCAAAAATAATCGTCAGCAGACATTCAAGCGCAGCCGCAACAGCCGCCGCCGCTTCAAGCACAAGAAACTTAACAGCATAAAGCCGCACCGTCTGTCGCAGACCGCTATGCTGTCCTTCAGAAAAAACAATGCACAGCAGGATATTTGACATAGCAACAGCTTCCCTTGCGGCTATCATAAGTGCCGCCGCTGTTATGACCGCAGGAAGAAGTACAAACATCGCTGAAAGTAATGCACCATGTCCGCCGTAAACGCTGTAAAGCTGAGACATTGCAACACCCCAGCCCATGCCACGCAACAGCAATACTGCAACAGCTAAAGGCAGTCCCAGTGAAGAAAAACCTGACAAAAACACAACTGCTAAAAAAACAGTCGAACTAAAAAAAGACCTCACAAGAATTTCTTCAAGATCACCTGACGACCTCACGTCAACGAAGCTGTTTGAAAACACCGACAGCATTGAAAGCTCGTCGCTGCCCATAAAGCAAAAAGTAACAGCACCCAAAAGCGCACCAATCAGGATAGCTCCTGCAAAAAATGCAAGAACTCCGCTTTTGTATATGCCTGTCCCGCTGTTCATTATACATCACTCCTTTGAGTAATGTATATGCCACGGTGCAGAAAAAATAACTATTTTGAAAGCTCGTAGGCTCTCTTAGTGCAAGCCTTGCAGCAGTCCTCAACAGCCTTTGGCAGACCGCCCTCACGGAGCTTTTCAAGACCAGCGATAGTTGTGCCACCCTTTGATGATACCATTTCAATAAGCTCGTCAAGTGACTTGCCACTGTCAGTTATCATTTTGGCAGAGCCGATAAGCGACTTTGCAAAAAGATCTCTTGCAACTGTTTCATCAATATCAACGCTCTTCGCATACTCTACGAATGCCTGAGCATACAGATAGATAAAAGCAGGAGATGAGCCGTTTATTGCTATTATCTCTTTCATTTGATCCTTTGATATGACGGCATACATACCGCATGAGCCAAAGATATTGCAAACAAGCTCAAACTCCTCATCTGTTACGCTGTCAGAACGTGAAAGAGCAGTTGCGCCCTCCCCAAGAAGAAGAGGAGTGTTTGGCATAACAAGCACTACCTTTACGCCAGCCACAGTTTTTGAAGCGATATAATCATCTGTAATGCCTGCGCATATAGAAACTATGACAGTATCTTTCGTTACCGCAGGAGCTATCTCATCAAGCACCTCGTCAAGCTGCTGAGGCTTAATTGCAAGAAAAACATATTCTGACTTTTCAACTACCTCTGCACAGCCTGAACATTTTACTGTTCCAAGCTCGTCAAGTCTATCAAGTATCGGAGCATATTTATCAAAAGCGTAAAGCTGAATATTCTTACCCATTTTACTGCCTGCAATGCCTTTCATGATAGCATAGCCCATATTTCCTGCACCGATAAAACCAACATTTATCATACACTCAAGACCTTTCTGAATAAAAGGCAGAAGCCTGCCTTAAAAATAACTTAATTTTAATTATACACTAAATCTCAACGGATTTCAAGTGTTTCACCTAAATTTCACATTAGTACCCCATTTTTCTTGTATATTTTCACGCAAAAAAGCAGCGACATTTCTGCCGCTGCTTTAAATCATGTATTTGTCGCTTTATGTCCAAACTGTGTTCTTACTTTTTCATAAGCAAACTTCACAGCAGGCAGGAATATCATGAGCAAGATCAGATCCGCAGGGAGCTGGATAAGATTTTTCGTTATTCGCGGTGTGCAGTATGTAAGAAAACCGCTCATTCCTTCTTTGGTGAGGTTTGTGATGCCAAAAGTCTTGTTTACATAAAGTGTATACAGGAAATAAGAATTAAGTCCTATATTACAGAAAAGTATAACACTTCCTCTTGCAATTGCGATCCTTATGTAGCTTTGAAGCTTTTTGTTGTTAAAATCGCACTTATACAACAGACAGCCGTAGATGATACCTGAAATAATAACTACCATTGCAAGCTGTGGGCTGTAGGCTCTCGGAGATTTATTCTGCACTATATATCCTAGAAAGTCAAGCACAAATGTAGACATTCCGCATACCACAGGTCCGTAAAGCATACCTATAGTACAGGTTGCAAGAAAAGTGAAACCGATCCTCAAGTCAGGCGTTACCTCAATGGAAAATGATCTGATAGCAAACGCCAACGCTATCAGTATTCCTGCTGTTGTTAATGTTCTAAGATCTTTCAGTGACTTGAAAGAGTCATAGAACATTCTTCCGAAGCTCTTCATAAATTTACCTCCTTATTCTGCGAGCTTGTCGCTTTGTGCATAACGGAGCATAAAAACAGCTCTGCACACTACCCATGCGGGATGTGCAGAGCCGCTATAAAAAGCTTCAATTACACATTCAGCGGGATGCGAAAACCGAACCGCAAAGGTTCTGCCTTTTTCGTTCCGACGGCAACTCCCCGTCCGACGGACACTTAACGCTCAGTTTTCTACTCTGTAATATGTCAAAGTCTTAAAGACTCAGACCTCATGAAAAATTAGAATGCAGTTTCATTGAGGATCTTGTAAAGCTCTTCCTCGAAAGGCTTCTTCATTGAAAGAGCCTCCTGAATATCTACATCATATATCTTGCTGTCCTTCATACCAACAACTCTGTTGCCAATGCCCTGTTCGAGCAGTTCAACAGCGTGATAGCCCATTTCAGTTGCGACAACTCTATCTCTTACTGTAGGAGAGCCGCCTCTCTGAACATGACCGAGAATAGTAGCTCTTGACTCGACACCAGTAATATCCTGAAGAGTTCTTGTGATATACTCTGTCTTGCCAACACCCTCAGCAACTACAATGATAAAATGTGTCTTGCCTGACTTCTTTGTCTGCTCCATCTTCTGAGCAATAGCATTGAGGTCATAAGGCTTCTCAGGTGTGATAACAGCCTCAGCGCCTACAGCAGCAGCAACGTTGATAGCAATGTGACCAGCGTTTCTGCCCATTACCTCAACTACTGAACATCTGTCATGTGACTGTGCTGTATCTCTGATCTTATCGATCATTTCCATAGCTGTGTTCATAGCTGTGTCATAACCGATAGTATATTCTGTGCATGAAATATCGTTGTCTATAGTACCAGGCAGACCGATACATGGGATACCCTGTGCTGAAAGATCAGCCGCACCTCTGAATGAGCCGTCACCACCGATAACTACGATACCGTCAAGACCCATTTCAAGACACTTATCTCTGCCCTTCTTTACGCCCTCGATATCTCTGAATTCAGGACATCTTGCAGTATAAAGACAAGTACCGCCTCTCTGGATTATGCCTGAAACAGTTCTTGCATTCATCTCAATAACTTCACCGTTAAGAAGACCGTTATATCCTCTGAGGATACCTACGACTTCCATACCCTTTGCAAGACCAGCTCTGCATACTGCTCTGACAGCAGCGTTCATTCCCGGAGCATCTCCTCCGCTGGTAAGTACACCAATTTTCTTAGCCATGTAAAATACCTCCAAACCAGGAAACAATTTATCCTGTTACTTTCCTAATAATCTATAATGAGCATAGCACAAAGCCCCTGAATTGTCAAGGGCTTTGTTTATTTTTTAACATTTTATTAAACGTTTTCGTTATTCAGCAGGCACAACAGCCGGAGCTGGTGTTGTTTCAGAAGAGCTGCCTGTGTTCGTATCAGGCTTAGGCTCTGTTGCCTTTGTTGTAGTGGTCGTAGTAGTCACAAGACCTGCGGAAACTGTAACTGTAAGCACATCACCATTTTTAACATTCACAGTGTTTCCAACATTAACGCTTGTCGCCATAACATATCCTGCAGAAACAGAGCTTGAGAAATCGGTAACGACCTTATACTTGATATTATAAGAATCAAGTAACTCAAGGTAAGCCTTCTTTGACAGGCCAGAGAAATCAGGAACAGGAACATTTTCAGGGCCTGCACATACTTTAAGAACAAGCTCATTTTTCAAAGACGGATCAAAATCAGTACCCTCTGGTATGCTCTGCTCTTTAACAACGTCCTTATCGTCAACATCAGAATAATAATATTCAGCCTTGATAGTAAAATCCTCACCAAGCTGTTTTACAACAGTATTGTATTCCAGACCCACAACGTTAGGCATTATAGCGCCATAGCCATATTCTGACTGACTTTCAGCATCAGTCACCTTAGGCGTAGCAACTGTGGTGCTGTAAACGAACACCTCGCTGTCAACTCCATCTGCATCATCAGAAGAAATGACCTTACCCTCAGACGAATCATTATTGCTGTCCGACGGACCTGAAAACAACTCATATAGCAGAAAAACTGAAAGCAAAAGCACTATCACAAGCACCGTCCAACCTATTATTGTAGCCGTTTTATTCTTAGGCTTTTCTTCCTCACGAGTCTGCTGTGGCATTTGCCTTGACTGCGTTCTTTGTCTTGGAACATGCTGTATAGGAATAGTCTGAGTTGAACCCTTAGGGTGTTCCATATGCGTTGTATGCTGCTCAAAAAGTGCAGTAACAAGCTCTGAAACTGTCTGTATTCTTTCTTCGCCACGAACTCTCATAGCTCTTGAAAGAACTCGTGAGATATGCTGTGGTATTCTAGGATTGACTCTGCAAGCTTCGACCATAGTATCATTCTTTGTACGGGTATAAGCGTCAAGGGGCATACAGCCTGTTAGTATTCTATAAAGAACTGCAGCAAGTGCATAAACGTCAGTCCATGTACCCTGCCATTCTAACGAAGAATATTGCTCAGGGGCGGTATATCCTGAATAGAACTCAGGAGAAAGCCCTGTATTAGATGTTCTTATAGAACTTATGCAAAAGCCTGTAAGTTTAAGCTCACAATCAGTTGTAACAATAATATTTTCAGGAGATATCCCCCTGTGTATGATACCTGCATTATGTATAATGCTCAATGTTGTAAACAATGGCACAAAAAGCTTTTTGACCTGTTCCCATGTGAGAAAGCCTGTATTTGACTGTAAAAATTTCTTTAGCGTCACACCCTCCACATATTCGAGTATGACATAGGTCGTATTATTCTCGCAAAACATATCCTTTGCCGTGGCGATATGCTGAAGATTTCTCATGCGTGAAAGAACTTTGTTCACGTCTGCAAACTCAGACATAAATGTCTTATACTTAGCCAGACAATCTGGATTCACCACAAGTCGCTGACTTTCACTATCTCTTTCGCAAAGAGTGTCAGGCATATACTCTCTTGCCACACACTTGCATTTGCCAACCATATCGTAGCAAATGTAAGACGCACCCTCGCCATTATATGAAAGCATTTTTCCGACTATATATCTGTTGTCAAGCACTGTTCTCGGTGCAAGATAAGCCTGTAAATGCGGGATATCGTCGGTATAGCTACAATAATGACAGCGACCGTCAGAACCAAGTTCGTTCATACAGCCCATACATAATTTAGTACTAGGATCCATACCGAACCTCCTTTTTACGTTATTCATCAATTTATATTAGCAACAAACCGAGCATAAGTCAAGTTTTTTTGTGCAATTGTAGAATTTACGCAACAATTTGTATTTCTTTTGTAACATTATGACCCTTTTACAGATACTCAGGATAAATAAGCGTAGAAGAATAATACAGATACTTATTATCTGTATCGAACGTTACATTAAGCACCACAGGCTGATCATCACCTGCGTCATTCTCATACCAATAGCGGTATATATAATTTTTAGTGTCTTTTGACCATACGATGCCGTAATATTCAAGGTCTATGGCATCTGACAAGCCATTCCACTTTGCTCCTTGTTCAAACTTATCAAGGTTGATAGCTTTACTCTTTTTTTCACCATTTGCATTATTTTTAAGCACCTTGAAATTTGAATATTTTACGGTTTGTATACGTTCTTCATCATCAACAGTAACAAGTGCCGCCCATTCAGGATAATTTATGCCATCAACATTAACACTGTCATCAGACTCAATGATATAATCAAAATTCAGTGCATTGTTCACTCCCTGAAAAGCCGATTCGTCCTTAAAGTGCATATCAAGCTTTTTCTGAGCCTTTGCAACATCTACGCCGATATATTCAGAAATGCTCTCAGCGGTGTTTTCACCCTTTCCGCTTATAATATTCACAACGATAAGGACGACAAGCACCACAAGAAGCACTACCGCCACTGTTATAAGAATAAGCTTGAGCTTGCTTTCAGACAATTTATGTTTTTTCTCGCCCACTATTTCCACATTTAGCGGTTTATTCTGCTTTTTGAAACGCTTCATGATAGATGTATTTTTGTCTGGTCTTAATCTTGTGTCACAGTTAGGACAGAAAATGTCATCATCGTCAACTGACTTGTGGCATTTAGGACACTCCATAAAAACAACTCCCTTTTGCAACATCCGTGCATTTGCACACTTTTTCAAAACAAGTATACCATAATCTCTGTAAAAAGTCAACAAACGCAAAACAGCGGACAGAAGTCTATCCGCTGTAAAAAACATATATCAGAAGTGCATCTGGTCAGGGTCTTCGATATCCTTTGCAAAACAGCCTGCAACAGGTATCGTTTTGCTGCGATATTTTGAAAGGCCTGCTGCTGTCTCATCGTCAACGATAAACGCCTTATCAACAACTGCATTCTTCGCTTTAAGTGTCATGACCTGAACGCCTATAGTATCTCTCGTGGACTTAGGCATAAGAAGCGCTGTATCAAATATCATTGCTCTGCCGTTAGTTGTGCGAAGCATTATCTCAGCGTTATCCTGCACAAAGAACATTCCCACAAGCTTAGCCTTTGCAGAATAAGCGTTGGCAAGCTTCTTTCTGTTGGTCTTTGTTTCATAGGCATTGAGCGGCACTTTTGCCACCTTTCCGTTTTCAAAACAGAATATCATATAGCCCGAATAATCTACAGTATTCACCATGGACACAACGCCCTCACCGTCATCAAAACCAAGCTTTGCAGGAATATAGTCACCAAGAGAGCTTGCCTTTGTGTCGGCAAACTGCGATACCTTGGTCTTATACACAGCCGCCTTGTCTGAGAAGAACAGAAGCTCCGTTTTGTTGGTGCTTTCCATTTCCTGAAGCGGACCGTCGCCCTCTTTATACTTCTGCTCGCTTGCCATTCTCAGTGATTGCGGAGTACATTTCTTGAAATAACCGCTTTGAGATAGGAAAAGCTTGCAGGCGTAGTCAAGAATATCGTCCTCTATGTCTATCTCCTCGATATCAGTCTTATAATAGAACTGAGTTTTTCTTGGCTGACCATACTTCTTTGAAACTTCCTTTAATTCGGAAATGATGATATTCTTTATTTTTCTGTCGCTTCCAAGAATATCTTCAAGCTCTGCAATAGCTTTTTCAAGATCTTCAGTTTCGGCAGTTCTTTTGAGGATATACTCACGGTTAAGGTGTCTGAGCTTTATTTCAGCAACATAATCTGCCTGTATCTCGTCAATGCCGAATCCAACCATAAGGTTAGGAACGACCTCTGTTTCTTCTTCCGTTTCTCTGATTATCTTTATAGCCTTGTCGATATCGAGAAGTATTTTTCCAAGACCTTTCAGCAGATGCAGCTTGTCTTTCTTTTTAGCAAGGTCAAAGCTTGTCCTACGGCGAACGCAGTCCATTCTGAACGCTACCCATTCTTTAATTATATCATAAACGCCCATTATTCTTGGATAGCCGTGAACAAGTATATAGAAATTGCATGAATATGAGTCCTGAAGCGGCGTCAGCTTATAAAGCTTTTGCATAAGCTTATCAGGGTCTACGCCCTTTTTGATATCTATACCTATTTTCAGACCGTTAATGTCCGTTTCATCACGGATATATGATACCTCTCTTATCTTGCCTGCCTTAACGAGAGCAATTATCTTCTCGATTATTGCTTCAACTGTGGTAGTGGCAGGTATCTCAACGATTTCAAGACACCTTGACTCCTTGTCATACTGATATTTTGCTCTCAGCTTAACAGAGCCTTTTCCTGTGCGGTATATCTTATCAAGCTCCTCCTCATCATAGAGAAGTGAAGCACCGCCCGGAAAGTCAGGTCCTTTCAGCGTTTCAAGAGCGTTGAAATCAGGATTTTTCATAAGTCCGATAGTTGTCTCACAAACCTCGCTAAGGTTGAACGGACAAACTGATGAAGCCATAGAAACGCCTATACCAACGTTTGCATTAACAAGTATTGACGGGTAAGTAGCAGGAAGCAAGGTCGGCTCTGTGGTGGTGTTATCATAGTTAGGAACAAAATCCACAGTGTCCTTATCTATATCTCCGAAAAGCTCCTGACAGATAGGCATGAGCTTTGCCTCAGTGTATCGAGAGGCAGCATACGCCATATCTCTTGAATATGCCTTACCGAAGTTTCCCTTACTCATTACATATGGGTGCAAAAGTGCTTCATTGCCCTGTGAAAGTCTTACCATGGTTTCATATATAGCACCGTCGCCGTGAGGATTGAGCCTCATGGTCGCACCAACGATATTGGCAGACTTTGTGAGCTTTCCGTTTAAAAGTCCCATTTTATACATGGTATAAAGCAGTTTTCTGTGTGAGGGCTTAAAGCCGTCTATCTCAGGGAACGCTCTTGATACCAAAACGCTCATGGCATATGGCATATAGTTCTTTTCAAGAGACATTGTTATCTTTTCATCTGCAACAAGTCCTGCACCCTCGATATATGCGTTGTTATTTGGTTTAGCAGTCTTTTTAGGCTCTGCCTTTTTTCTTGCCATAAAATCTATCCTTTCTGCGCCGAATATATTTTCAGATGCAAATTATGAAATATCCGCCATATCAAGATAATCAACACCATTATTGGTGATGAAATCTTTTCTTCCCTGCAGATCGTCACCCAAGAGCATATCGAACATCCATTGTGTCTGCTCGATATCGTCAGGCTCTATCTTTATAAGACGTCTTGTGGCAGGGTCCATTGTCGTAAGGCTCATCATCTCCGCCTCGTTCTCGCCAAGACCTTTTGAACGCTGGATATCAAACTTTTTATTGCCTATCATTTTGAGTATCTTTGTCTTTTCGTTCTCGTCATATGCAAAGTAAGTCTTGTCGGAAGTCGTTATCTCAAAGAGCGGTGACTCCGCAATATAAACATATCCTTTTTCAATAAGGGTCGGCACAAGTCTGTAAAGCATTGTGAGTATAAGCGTTCTGATATGGAAGCCGTCAACATCGGCATCAGTACAAATAACTATCTTGTTCCAGCGAAGGTTGTCGAGATTGAACATAGATATCTCCTTGTTCTTGCCCGTCTTGACCTCAACTCCGCAGCCTATGACTTTTATAAGATCTGTGATTATCTCATTCTTGAAAATCTTATCATAGTCAGCTTTCAGACAGTTGAGTATCTTTCCTCTTACAGGGATAACAGCCTGAAACTCTGCATTTCTTGCCATTTTTACAGAACCGAGCGCCGAGTCGCCCTCCACGATATAAAGCTCACGCTGAGAAAGGTCTTTTGAACGGCAGTCAACGAATTTCTGCACCTGATTTGAAAGGTCGATAGAGCCTGCAAGCTTTTTCTTCAGGTCTATTCTTGACTTCTCAGCCTTTTCACGGCTTCTCTTGTTTACAAGAACCTGCTCGGCTATCTTCACCGCTTCGTCAGGATTTTCAATAAAGTATATCTCGAGATTGTGCTTCAAGAACTCTGTCATGCACTCCTTGATAAACTTGTTTGTGATAGCTTTCTTTGTCTGATTGGCATATGAAGTCTGTGTAGAAAAAGAACTTGAAACAAGCACCAAGCAATCCTCGATATCCTGAAAAGTAATAGGCTTTTCGTTTTTCAGATACTTATTGTTGCTTTTGAGATAAGCATTTATCTGAGATGTGAAAGCACTCTTTACTGCGTCCTCCGGTGAGCCACCATGTTCCAGAAAACTTGAATTGTGATAATATTCAAGACATTTTACCTGATTAGAGAAAGTGAATGCCACAGAAAGCTTTACCTTGTAATCGTCCTTGTCCTCACGGTCACGACCCTTGCGGTCGCCTGTGAAAAACTGCACCGAGGTCAGAGGCTTTTCACCTGCTATCTCTGCAACATAATCGGCGATACCATTCTCATAATAGAACGTCTTTTCTTCAAAAGAATTGTTCTCACGCTGTATACGCAGGATAAATGTGATATTAGGGTTTACTACAGCCTGCTTTTTCAGAACGTCCTCAAAATATTCGTTCTCAATTTTTATATCAGTGAAAACTTCAAGATCAGGTCGCCAATGTGTCTTTGTACCTGTCTTTTTCTGCTTTGTTTCTTCCTTTTTAAGACCGCCGACGTTTCTTCCCTTTTCAAAGTGCAGGTCATACTTATATCCGTCACGGAAAACCTCGACGTCCATAAACTCAGATGAATACTGCGTCGCACAAGCACCTAGTCCGTTAAGGCCCAACGAATATTCATAGTTATCTCCGCCGTTATTATTATACTTGCCGCCTGCATAAAGCTCGCAGTAAACAAGCTCCCAGTTATATTTTTTCTCACGCTGGTTATAGTCAACAGGACAACCACGTCCGAAGTCTTCCACCTCGATAGAATCGTCATTGTACTTTGTAACGATTATCTTATCGCCATGACCGTCACGAGCCTCGTCTATAGAGTTTGAAAGAATTTCAAAAACAGAATGTTTACAGCCCTCAAGTCCGTCAGAGCCGAATATTACCGCAGGACGCTTTCTTACTCTGTCCTCCCCCTTAAGGGATACTATATCTTCATTTGTATATTCCTTTTTATTTGCCATTTCTCATTTCCTTTCTTACGGATCTGAAGAATTTTTCACATACAAACTATATTATAACACAAAATCAACGATTTTGTAAATACATTAATTAAACATTTTTCAGAGCAAAGCCGAACATTCGTTTTGTTACTAATAAACAAAAACATAGGCTATTGATTATTTGAAAAAAATATTCTATAATAT
>ERZ1026970.503-NODE-503-length-13160-cov-5.086150_pt1 | contig 13160 bp, 8 predicted proteins | sample MGYA00519563_ERZ1026970 | MGnify/ENA primary metagenome ERZ1026970 (study PRJEB26926, sample SAMN06164665) | human gut metagenome | biome: ENVO:00009003; feature: ENVO:2100002; material: ENVO:00002003 | host: Homo sapiens | place: USA | collected 2012 ... | reverse complement strand
ATACTGTGCAAGTTTGCCTGCGAGAACACCGTTGGTATAATGATGCCATGTGCGTCAAAGCGCAATTTTGAGCAGGACATGAAGGACGCAAAGGAGGTCGCCGAGCATTTCGGTATAGAAAGCCGCGTTATTGACCTTACCGATGTCCGCCAGGCAGAGATAGACAGGCTTGCGAAGATGTAATAAAGAAGCTGTCAGAGCCACCGCCCTGACAGCTTCTTTTATGCGTTATAATAGCGAACGTAATCGTCAAGCACATCTGCCGTAAGCTCAAAAGGATAATTTTTAAGCTTGGCAGGGTTGGCAAGTATTCCGTCTCTGTCCTTCTTCCAAAGCTCCTCTGACATATCAAGCTTGCCAAAAAGCGTCCTGATATAATCTCGGAAAGCGTCGATATCGTCAAAGCCAAGAAGCTGTTTTACAACATACTCAGCTTCGGTGCTGTCACCGTATTTTTTCAAAAAGCCTGACAGAAAAACGCCTACTGCCTTGCCGTGTGGAATGCCATTTTCATAGGTCAAAGTATAGCTCAGACCGTGAGGTAGGCTTGTGCCTGTGTAGGCTATCGCCATGCCTGCAAGCACTGATGCCTGCATGAAAGTTGAAAACTCCTGGTCTGTCATATGAGCAAATCTCTCCTCTGTTTCAAGACAGCCCTTACAGCTTGCCCAAAGCCTCATGCCCTCCTCGGCGTATGCACGGCTGAACGCATTTGCGTTGGTGTTGAGCCGTGACTCTATCATGTGAGCAAGTGCATCAACGCAGGTGCTTTTCATACCGCCATATGATGATGTTTTAAGATAGCCGTAGTCCACCAATGCAAGTGACGGAAAAATTTTGTGGGCAATAGATTTCTTGGTCTGCTTGATGTGGGAAGTCAGGATAGAATAAGGTGTAGCCTCCGAGCCTGTTCCGCAGGTGGTAGGCACACAGACTATAGGGTAAAAAGGTAGTTTCGCAGGAGTGTACAAAAGCTCCTCCACCTTGGCAATGTTCTCTGAAAGCTCACACTTCTCAGCTTTTACAACGCTCTCGCTTTCGGAAAATTCGGCATTTTCGCAAACTATCCCATTCTTAGCAAGCATTGATATTGCCTTGCTTGCGTCCATTGGCGAACCGCCGCCCACTGCCACGAACATATCCACGCCGTATTTTACCGCCGCCGTTGCCGCTGTGTAAACAGTTTCCACAGACGGGTTTTCCTCAATATCATTATATATCACATATCCAATGCCCTGACTTTCAAGCACTGCCCTGACATCATCAAGAGAACCATTCACCGCAGAAGAATGTCTGCCTGTGACTATCATGGCTTTTTTGCCAAGTTCCGCTATTTCGCCCCCGTGATTTTTTACCGCTTCATTTTCTATGTAAATATCTGTAGGTATATTTCTCATTTTTTACGCTCCTTTTGGCTTTTTATCCATTATAGCACCTTTGACGGCGATTTTCAAGCCTAGACATTATAGAACGTATGTGCTATAATATTAGTAACAAATCATGGAGGAAAAAGTTATGCACTTTACAACGGCAAAGGTATACTCTCGCAAAAAAACGGCATGAATTTATATCGTAGCTGCACATGACGGTCAGACGAGTATTTTTGATACTGCCGATTGAAAACCTCTCCCCTTTATGTTATAATAAAGAAAAAAAACATCAAGGTGAAGCAATGAATAAAAATCAAAATATAGCTATGGGGATATCCCTTGCTGTGGTGGCAATAATGGTCGGCTCGGCGGAGATCTTCGGGGAAAAGGAGATAATTTTTCCTGAGATAACGGCGGTGGCAATGGGTGCGCTAATTGCGCCTGTGCAATCTTGGAACACCTCTCGAACACGGCTTTTTGCGGCGATAGTTTCTGTCGCCGTCGCAGGCGTGTGCATAGTGCGGTTTATCCCTGAGATACTTATACTTCGTATAGCTTTGGGACTTCTTGTAGCAGTGAGCGTTATAACACTGTCAAAAGCGAACTTTGTTCCTGCCATTTCAGCCTGCATACTTCCGATACTTATGGGTACAAAAAGCCCTGTTTACGTCATTTCCGTTGCGGTCATGACAGCATTTATACTTATTTTTCAAAAAGTTCTTGAATACTTTGGTCTGCATGAAAAGTATGAATATAGACCTATCGAACCAAGCTCAGAGCTTCTCAAACTAAGAGCAAAACAAGTCATCACAGCGCTTGTTATCTGCATATTGCCTGCGCATTTTCACGAGATATTCTTTATCGCTCCGCCGCTTATAGTTGCATTTTTTGAGCTTAGCGGCAAAGGCTCAAAGCTTATGAAAAGAAAATACACAGCAATTGCTCTCATGGCGGTGGCTGCGTTCGCAGGCGTTATGGCAAGATTTTTTATCTCTGAAAAGCTTGGGCTTACCCTGACATTTGGTGCAGTTTTATCCTCGGCTGTGATATTCGTCCTTTGCCGAAAAGCAAAGCTTTATTTTCCTCCATGCTGTGCAATATCTACCTTGCCTTTTATAATCCCCAAAACTGCAATAATAAAATTTCCATTTGAGGTCACAGCAGGATATATTGTCCTTACCATTGCCGCAGTTATAATAACCCAAATAGACAATAATACAAATTAGGCATAATCAAAAACGTACAAAGCTTTATGATCCGACCCTAAGAAGTTAGACCAAAAATCTAACGATTTGGAGGTCACATCATTACGCTCTGTACGTTTTTTTGTATATTAAGAAATCATTCTCTGTTTTTAAGCACCTCGGCAGGGGTTATCTTGCCAAGCTTTCTTACAAGAATTGAGGTGATGATAAAGTATGTTGCCATTACTCCTGCGAAAATTATAACGTAAGCATACCATGGGAATGCAAGGTTTATTCCGCTTGTTACGTTTGGAATGAACACTGGGAAAACCTTGTCCATAAACATCTTTGAAAGCGGTATCTCGATAAGTGCGCCCAAAGTTATGATAATTGCGTTTCCGTTTAGGTAAAGCTTTTTCACGTCCTTGGTCTTATAGCCAAACACCTTCACAAGGGATATTCCAAAGGAAGCCCTTTCTATTGTAACATTCAGCATAAGGAACATCACAGAGCAGAAAATTATTACAGCAACCGCAATAAGCATTACTATCATTGACATCATAAGGTCCGTGAAAACTGCCGCTGAACGCTCGATATCCGATTTTGTCGTTGTGCTGTAAAGTCTGCCCTCGTCAATGTCAAGTTTCTTGTCTGAGAGCAAACAGTTGTAGTAAGTGTCGCTCTCACCGAAAAGCTCACGCATACTGTCAATATCCATGAACACCATAAGTCCGCCACGCTCGTCGCAGATATCCTCCACTGTGAATGCGTAATCCATTGAGGTCGCATCGTCTGTCAGGATAAACTTATCGCCCTTTGCCACTCCGTAACGCTCCACAACTGACTGGCTCACTGTTATAAAGCTCTTGCCCTTATGTGTTTTCACATCATAATACTTGTTGTCGCTGTCCATACCCATAACGGTGACATCAAGGTTATAGCCAAGCTGTTCTTTTGAAAGCGTTTTTACAAAGCAAGCCTCACCACCCTCCGGAACGCTTTCCTCTGGATATTTCAGAGTGTACATATACTCGTATTTTGTGTCATTTATAGTGTCTTTTCTCACGTTCTCACAAAGGTAGTAGCAATCAACGCCAAGCATAAGAATAAACAGTGAAAACAGCATACTGAGAAGCACTGTTATGCCTGTGCGCATTTCACGAAGCATTTGGCGTATCTGAAATCTGCGGATAAAATTCCTGCTCTTTATCTTCACTCTGCTGTAGTGACCTGTTTTCTGCTCGTTTCTAATAAGTGAAAGAGCCGTCTGAGAAAGCCGCTTGTTTATCACAAGGGTATTAACTATAAACGAAACAACAGGAGGCATTACAACGCTGTAAATGATAAGATACAAAGGATAAACAGGGGTAAAATCAGGGAGCGAAGAATATGCGTAGCTGTCGAGAAGCTGATAATCGATCCCCACAGGTGAAAAGCCTATGACCGCACCGATTATTCCGCCAACAAATGCAACTATAGTCGGCAATGTTACGTAGTGTCGGATAAGATCTTTTTTCTTTGCGCCAAGAGCATAAAGCGCACCTATAACACTGCTTTCACGCTGAATCTGATGAATGACGAAAACAGAGATAACATAAGTAAGAAGTGCCATAAGTATAACACCCACACCAAGTCCTGCATATTTGTTCATGACAACGTCACCTGCCGCACCAGCTATACGAACGTTGTCGCCCTTTTTCACGAACATTGTCAGATTGTCAAGATCAATGGTGAACAACTCGTCAAGAAGCTCGTCAGCCTGCTTTTTGAAGCTATCAATACCATTTGCAAGGCTCTCTGCACCGCTGTATGCAGATCTTGCACCCTCTGACAGGTCTTTTGAGCCGTCATATGCGGCCTTAACTCCTGCCGTGATAGCGTTCGCACCCTCTGGGATTGCCTTTGCACCCTCGTAAAGTCCGCCCATTGCGTCATAGAGAGCGTCTGCTCCCTCAGAAAGGTCTTTCACACCGTCTTTAAGGGTCTGAGAGCCGTCATAGAGCTTATCGATACCATTTGAAATATCGTCACGCTGTTTCAAGACGTCCTTGATAGTTTCAAGATAATACTTGTCTGTGACTTTTTTATAATCAAAGTCAAAATCCTCGATCATTTCTTTCAGCTCGTCATCAGTTGCCTTGCCGTTAAGTCTGTAAGCATAGCAAAGGTCCTCCGCTTTCTGTTCACTGTCATTTTTGAAATAGTCATACTGATCGTCGCTTACGAAAAGAAGTCCGAAGCCCTTGCTTGACACAGCCGTGTCAGAGAAATTTTCAAAAGGTGTGTCATAGTCAGGTGTAGTTCCTATTCCAACAATCTCGAATTCAACTCCGCCTGCTGTAAGCTTATCGCCCACTGACAGAGAATGTTCCTCGCTGTAGCGCTTTTCGACTACCGCTTCGCCCTTTTTCTCAGCAAGTCTTCCGCTGTCAAGCTCGATAAGGTCAATGTCACTTCTTTTACGGAAAACACGGAGCTTTGAGCCGTCCTTCGCGGTAACGTCAATGCTGAAATGCTGTTCAAGAGTAATTCCTTTGTCTGTTATTTCCTTTTCCTGCTCGTCTGTAAGAGGGATAAAAACGCCGAACTGTCCGTCTTCGACCTTGTTTTGCTTACCATGTTCGGCAGTTCCGTCAATGATAGTGTCTGCACTTGCAACCACGGAAACTATTATGTACATTCCCATTACGATAAGCAATACAAGCGCAAGATAACGTGCGAAATTTGTTTTAAGCTCACGTCCGAGTCTTTTTCTGAGTACCCTGTTCATTACAAGTCCTCCAGCTCTGCGGCAGGTATGCGTGTTTCGTTAAGATAATCCTGTTTGATAAGTCCGTCCTTAACGATTATTACCTTATGCACCATATTTTTTATAGCATTGTTGTGAGTAACGATAAGCATTGTTGTGCCATATTTTGCATTGATTTTTTCCAGCAGGATAAGAATATCCCTTGAAGTTTTGGAGTCAAGAGCGCCTGTAGGCTCGTCGCACAAAAGCAGCTTTGGATTTTTTATAAGCGCCCTTGCTATAGCACATCTCTGCTGCTGACCGCCTGAAAGCTCGCAGGGATAGGACTTGCCTTTAGTTTCGAGTCCCATTTTTTTCAGAAGCTCTTCGCAGTTGGCTTTTGCCTCCGCTTTTGGCTGTTTAAGGACATGGAGAGGGGCTTCCATTATATTCTGATTTACAGAAAAGTGCGGAAAAAGGTTGAAATTCTGGAATACAAGACCTATTTTCAGGCGGATATCCCTGAGGGTCTTAGAGGGTGCATACACCGCCTTGCCATTTTCTGTATGGAACATATTCACGCCGCCAACGTTTATCTCTCCACCGTCTGCTTTTTCAAGCTGGTTTATACAGCGCAGAAGCGTTGATTTACCGCTTCCTGACGGACCTATTATTGCGACTACCTCGCCCACCTCAACGTTAAAAGAAATATCTTTGAGTACCTTAAGGCTGTCAAAGCTTTTAGAAATATTTTTCACTTCAAGAATAGCCATATGAGTTCTCCTTATTTATAATAATCGAATTTCTTTTCGATAACGGCAAATGCCACCGTCACGATAGCGTTGAGTACGAAATAGAATGCGCCTGCGATAAAAAGCGGTGTTATTGAGCTGTACAGATTCATCTGCTGTTTTGCCTTCATTGTTATCTCAGCGAATGCGATAACGTTTGCGAGTGAGGTATCCTTTACAAGGACGATGACCTCATTCGATGTGGCAGGGATAACACGCTTTGTGACCTGGGGCAGGATTATTCTAAAAAATGTCTGCATTTTCGTCATGCCGAGCATTGAAGCCGCTTCGTACTGTCCCTTTGGGATAGCCTCGATACCGCCTCTGAATATCTCTGCGAAATACGCCGCATAGTTAAGGACAAATGCCGTAACAAGGGCGATAAACATATAATTCTCGTTGTTTTTTATATTGGTAAGCACGTCATATACGCCGCCTGTTTTGCCCTGCTTTGCAGCACTTGCGATAATAAGCGGTACTGCATAGTAGATAGCGATTATCTGAAGCATGAGCGGTGTGCCACGCATGACAAGTATATAGAGATTTGTCAGCCACGAGATAGGCTTGAAGCGGCATTTTTTCAGCATTGTCACAAGCACTCCCACAGGTATTGAAAGCACGATGGTCCATGCGAAAAGCTTCAGTGTATTAGGCAGGAACTCCAGCAGGATCTCCGTGACCTTTTTTACTTCCTCAAAAGTCATAAATATTCATTCCTTAACAAAATATTACGATAACACGTCACCGTATCAGCGTATTAATACATTATACTACATATTTTGCGACTTGTCAAACGGAAAGAGTGAGGAATGAGGAGTGAGGAATGAAGGTATCGCCTGCGGCGATGATTTTTTTATTGCGAACTGCGTTCGTACAATTAACTCACCAACGTTCTTATTAACTTACCTCTTGAAGTATCTCAAACCACAGCTATGCTAATTCCTCATTCCTCATTCCTAATTCCTCATTTGTCATTCCTCACTCCTCACTTTAAATCAGTTCTCTTCGTTTTTCAAGGCAAGCACAGAATCACGGACTTTCGCCATAAGCTCTTCGGGGGTTTCGCCATTAGGATAAATAGGCTCACCGTAAACGACTTTTACTTTATATTTGCTAAGACGCTTCCAGTTGAAAAGCCTTGGGAGCTTTCTGTCTGGTGGGAATATCTCGTGTCCGCCTTTGATGTAGGCTGGTACTATAGGTACATTGGCTTCGATAGCAAGGACGGCTGCACCGCTTTTGAACTTGCCCATTTCACCAGTTTTGCTTCTTGTACCCTCCGGGTGAACTAGCACACCCCATTTCTGACCAAGCTTTTTACGCAGAGCCGCCATGGTTTCGTCTACTCTTCCGCCCCTGTCAACAGGCACCATACCGCCTATTCTTACTATAAGTCGGCTGGCTAAACTGCCGTTGAAAAGCTCTTTTTTTGCCATACAGCAAAATTTTGCAAAACGCTCGTATCTGAAATTCAGGGTGAGGAAGATAAAATCAAAATTTGAAACGTGATTTGCACAGATTATATAACCGTCCTTATCAGGTAGATTTTCCTCGTTGGTGACCTTGACTTCATAGAAGGCTGTCACAAGATTTCTGTAAAAGCGGTAAATACGATAGTCTATCTTTTTCTTGTCCAGAGGATAGAGCATTGATTTCACAGTCTGCGGTTTTATGCGGTTTGGGTTTTGAACGAGGGCGATAAGCTTGCCCACTGTCATGTTCTTATCCATACAGCCGTCAACACGCACGCCGCTGAACTCCTCTATCTCCAATGCAAGCTCGATAGCTGAGAGGGAGTCTATGGTGAACTCCTGCAAAAATTTTGTACTGAACTTGACTTCATTCGGCTGAACGTGTGCTATTTTTGCCACGGCGTTTCTCACCATTGACGGGATATCCGACGGGTCGATACTATTTTTCGCCTGCTTTGTAAGGCTGTCAAGGTTATCCTCCATGACCATTTTCTTCAGCAGATAACGCTTTGGCTTGCCGATAGCTGTTCTTGGTATAGAATCCACAAAATGTATGCCGCTTAGCTTCATTGCCTGACCTGCGGAGGAGCTTATCTCTTTTAGCTTTTCTTCCGTCTGCTCACGCTTATCCTCAGCACAGACCACAAAGGCGTGCACCTCGTCATAGCTTCCCTCTTTCGCAGGCACTCCGCAGACCACAAGCTCGTCAACGCTCTCGATGCCCCTATAGACCTGTTCGATATCGTCAGGGGCTGCTTTTTTGCCTGTGGACAGGACGATATTTTCTTTACATCTGCCGAGAATGACGATATTTTTATGCTTATCGAACTTTGCAAGGTCGCCTGACTTGAACCAGCCGTCAGGATTGAAAGCTTCATCTGTGGACTTTTTGTCGCCATAGTAGCCTATCATCATATAAGGTGACTTTATGAGAAGCTCACCGCTGCGGTCTATCTTCACTTTGATATCGGGGTACGGCTTGCCGCAGGTGTCAGCATAGACGTGCTTGCCATATGTGCCGATAGTTGGTATGCTCGTTTCGGTCGCACCGTAGTTGTTCACAATATTAAAGCCTGTGCCGTAGAAGAAATCAAATGTATCCTTTGACATCGGCGAGCCTGCGGAGCAGAGAAATCTAAGCTCACCGCCCAAGGCTTTGTGTATCTTTGCAAAGATCTTTTTGCCGCTGTTTATGCCGTAGATCTTACGCTGATGAAGTGCAACAGGAAACATTTTCTTGAAAAGTGCTGAAGATACTTTGCTTGCGTTGATCTGCTGCATTATCTGGGTTTTCAAAAGCTCATAGACCTTTGGCACACCCGGAAAAACTGTCGGCTTGAAGTTTTGGAAGCCTGCGGAAAGACCCTTTGCGGAGAGAGACTCAATAAAGCACACTGTTCCACCTGTGAGGAGTGGGGCTAAGACCTGTGCAAAAAGTCCGTAGATATGGCTGTTTGGCAGGATTCCGAGATAGCGTTCGTTATCGGTTATGCCGTTGCACTGGCAGACCATTTTACAGGAATTTATCTGAGAATCGTGGGTGTGCATGATGCCTGAGGCTGTCCTTGTCGTACCGCTGGAAAAGATTATCACTGCGATATCAGGGTCGCCTACTTCACCTTGGCGGAGTATATTTTCCCCTGAACCGTCTAGTCTGTCAAGCTGGTTTTGGATATCGAGAACAGGTATATTTTTCACGCTTGTAAGCTTCTTTGCCGCCTTTTGAGAAGCGACAACGCACACAGGCTGTGACTTTTTCACCAGTGCGACAAGCTCTGCCGCAGGAAGCGAATAATCCAAAAGGACGGCTGTGGCGTTTAGCTTTGCACAGGCGAGAAATGCGATATTCCACTCAGGTCTGCCCTCAGAGGCGATACAGACCCTATCCCCTGCCACGACGCCCAAGGCTTTAAGGCGGCTGCAAAAAACATCAGCCTGTTGCAAAGTTTGTCCGAATGTATATTCCTTTGTTTCACCCTCGTCATTCATCATCACGAGAGCGGTCTTGCTATAGCGGTTTATTGCCGTTTTTCTAAATTCGTTATAAATGTTCATGGCAGTTTCCTTTCCGCACCTCAGATTTTCTGAGAGTTGCCCTTCATTGTATGTTCAAGTGCCTCGACAGCTTTTTCGGAGCTGTCAAGGAGGTTTTTGAGATTTTCCTCGCCCAGTGCGTCAACAAACACGCTGAAATATTTTTCAAGACGCTGCTGCTTTTCTTCAATGGATTTTTCACCTTTTGGGAGGAGTTTCACCTGCACACGGCGTTTATCCTCAGGGTCACGCACAAGGCTAACAAAGCCTTTTTTCTCCATTGTGCTGAGCACTGACGTTGCTCGCTGACGTGATATCATAAGGTCACGGCTTATGTCTGAGGGGTAGACTATGCCCTCGGCTGTGCTAAGATAGACTATCACTTTGCTTTCGCCCTGAAAAAGCTCTGCAAGATCGTCCATATATCCTGTTTCAAAAAATCGTCTGAAAACTTCTCCAAAACGCTGGGCTGTTTTATCGTTCATTGTTATTCCTCCAAATGTCAAGGCGGTTGATTGTCAACACTGTTGATTATACACCCTGTTGATGAATTTGTCAAGTGCTATGGGCGGTATGGTACAAATGCCCTTGACAAAATGTCTATATCATACTATAATAATATGGTATAAATCTTTCGGCAAATGCCGAAACACCGAAAGGAGGATATGCTTTTCAAAGGTCGAAAGGCATGATCTGGATATGATAAAGGACGTACAGGAAAAAATTCTTCAGTTAAAGAAAGAAAACGATATTTGTATACTTGCGCACAGCTATCAGGCTAAGGAGATAGTGGAGGTAGCAGATATTACGGGTGATTCATACAAGCTAAGCGTTGAGGCACAGAAGGTCTCAAACAAAAACATACTTATGTGCGGAGTTCATTTTATGGCTGAGGCGGCAAAAATGCTCAACCCTGACAAGAACGTATATCTTGCAAATCCATCGGCAGGCTGTCCAATGGCAGAGCAAATGGAACCTGAGATGATAGAAATGATAAAGGCGCAGGAGCCTGACAGAAAGGTAGTATGCTACATAAACACCACAGCTGCACTCAAGAGGGTTTGCGACGTTTGCGTTACTTCCTCGTCTGCGGTGAAGATAGTAAAGAACATGGACGCTGACAAGATACTGTTCATTCCTGACTGCAATCTTGGTGCATTCGTAAAAAAAGCCTGTCCTGAAAAGGATATAATGCTTTTGCAGGGCGGATGTCCTGTTCATGCGTCGGTAACAAAGGCTGACATGATAGCGGCTAAGACGGCTCACCCTGATGCACTGGTGCTTTGTCACCCTGAGTGTATCCCTGCTGTAAGCGAAATGGCTGATTATGTTGGTTCGACTTCTGGAATAATGAATTTTGCGGCTGAGTCTGACGCAAAGGAGTTCATCATAGGCACTGAGATATCTATTGCGGAGCATTTGCAGTACAGATTCCCTGAGAAGGAGTTTTACATACTCTCAAAGAAGATACTTTGTCCTAACATGAAGCTCACCACTCTTATGGATGTTTACAAGACTTGCGAGGGCATCGGCAACGGCGGCGGTTTTGAGATAAAGATGACAGACGAGGAGATAACCTCTGCAAGAAAATGTATCGACGAAATGATACGTCTTGGGGGCTGATATAATGGATAATTACACCATAAAGATCGCAAAAGGGCTTGCAAACAACGCAGACGCCAGACTCATAAGACAGCAGGTATTCGTTGAGGAGCAGGGCTTTGTGAACGAATTTGACGATATCGACCATGAGGCTTATCATGCTGTTATCTACACAGGAGGATATCCCATTGCAACAGGCAGGCTGTTTGACGAAAATGGCGAAGCGCACATTGGACGCATCTGCGTGAGAAAGGCATATCGTGGCAGAGATCTTGGCAGAATGATAGTGGAAGCCCTTGAAAAGCAGGCTGAAAAAGTGGGCTACAAGGAAGTCGGCTTATCGGCGCAAACGAGAGTACAGCCTTTCTATGAAAAGCTTGGCTACACTGCGTATGGTGATGTTTACAAGGACGAATACTGTCCGCACATTGCAATGAAAAAGACCCTTTCAGGGGAATAGATATGAAAAAGGACGACTTGGGGTCGTCCTTTTTTTGTGGCGTTTAATGAACAAAACAGTTTGTGATTGAAACGAACGAGAGTGGCGGGACGTCGAGGGCGCCGTCCCCTACACAAAAAAATTGCGCCGCTCCCCTACATAAATGTATTGATAAAAAACGATAATAATATAAATTTTTGTAGGGGCGAACAGCGTTCGCCCGTTTACCGCAAGATTGCCCACCGCTCGCAAGATATCAATTCGCCCCACAAAAATTGCACATAATTTGCGCACAAAAAAAGGACGGAAGCGATTCCGTCCTTGATTTTTTTAGCTATTTACTGTTTCCTTGATAGCGTCAACTATTTCAGGGAAATACCAGCCGCCCTCGGATCTGTTGAGAAGTCCGAAGTTCTCACCGTTTCCTATTCTTGTGCCGTTATCCCACCAACAGCATGGTACGCCATACTGCTTTGCGGTGCTGAGATAATCCTTTACACACTGAACTCTTGCTTCTGTATTAGCCTTATTTACAGAGCCGAACTCACCGATTATTACAGGTATTCCCTTGCTGAGGAACACTTCATTGATATCGGTAAAGAGTGTTGTGATAGAAGAGTCGATACTTGTATACTGGTCTGTGCCTGCGGTATCAAGTGCAAATGAATATGGCAGATAAGCGTGGATAGAAACTATTATCTTATCGTCGCCCTGCGGAACTTCGAGGGCTTCCATGTTCTGTCTTGATGATGATGCGGCATATGGTGTTACCATTATACATCTGTTAGGGTTGTTTCCGCCAGAAGCACGGACTGTTTCGACGAACGCCTTTGCATACTGATTTACGACCTCTCTTGACTCAGCGTCGCCTATCCACTCGTTGCCCTCGCCTCTAAGTCTAGGCTCGTTCACGCCCTCGAAAATGAGGTGTTCGTCATAGCCCTGAAATCTGTCGCATATCTGCTTCCAGAGGGCTTTGAGCTGCTCTATATCCTTATCGGCACGGTCTTTCTTAGGCATATACCACTCCTCGTGGTGGGTGTTGAGGATAACGAACATTCCGTTGTCGATACCGTAATCGACAATTTCCTGAACTCTGTTCATCCATGCTTCGTCAACTGTATAGTTCTCGTCCATGTGAGTACCCCATGAAACAGGAAGTCTGAACACGTTGAAGCCTGCGTCCTTGACCTGGTCTATCATCAATTTTGTGGTTTCCACATTTCCCCATGAGGTTTCAGCGTCAAGACCTGAGCCTGTGGCGTCCATGGTATTGCCAAGATTCCAGCCCACTTTCATCTGAGCCACAAGGTCTTTTGCAGTGGTCACTGTCATAGGGTCATTGGTATGCTTCTGAGTATTTTCTGTAGCTGAAGAATCGTTTTCAGCCTTTGAGGAGCTGTCCGAACTGCCACAGGCTGTCATCATTGATACGCCCATTGCAAGGGAAAGCACTGCTGCAAGTAGTCTTTTGATTTTCATATTTTGGTTTTCCTTTCTCACCATATAAAATCTGTCTCTTATACACATCTGACGCTGC
>ERZ1026970.486-NODE-486-length-13450-cov-19.318701_pt1 | contig 13450 bp, 10 predicted proteins | sample MGYA00519563_ERZ1026970 | MGnify/ENA primary metagenome ERZ1026970 (study PRJEB26926, sample SAMN06164665) | human gut metagenome | biome: ENVO:00009003; feature: ENVO:2100002; material: ENVO:00002003 | host: Homo sapiens | place: USA | collected 2012 ... | reverse complement strand
TAGAGCATCTGCTTTGCACGCAGAGGGTCAACGGTTCGAATCCGTTATTCTCCACACATCCCGCGAGGGAAAGAGGATCTTTGACATGTTGGACATCAAAAAGAAGAAACAAGTAGAGCGAGCTTAAGATATATCAACCCGTGCGTCAAGTACGAGGTGGGAGAAAGTAAGCAAGGGCAGACGGTGGATGCCTTGGCTCTCGGAGGCGACGAAGGACGTGATAAGCTGCGAAAAGCCCGGGGGAGGCGCAAATAGCCCTTGATCCCGGGATATCCGAATGGGGCAACCCGGCAGGCTGAAGGCCTGCCATCCCGTAAGGGAGGCGAACGTGGGGAACTGAAACATCTAAGTACCCATAGGAGGAGAAAATAAACAATGATTCCGTAAGTAGTGGCGAGCGAACACGGAAGAGCCCAAACCCATGTCGTCTAGGCGACACGGGGGTTGTAGGACCACGACGTGGCAAGATAGAGTCAAGTGGAACGCCTTGGAAAAGGCGGTCATAGAGGGTGAAAACCCCGTACACGACTGACGATTGAAGCCTAGTGGCATCCTGAGTAGCGCGGGGCACGAGAAATCTTGCGTGAAACAGCGGGGCCCATCCCGTAAGGCTAAATACTCCCGAGAGACCGATAGCGAACCAGTACCGTGAGGGAAAGGTGAAAAGAACCCCGAGCAGGGGAGTGAAATAGACCCTGAACCCGTCTGCCTACAAGCGGTCGGAGCGTCGTAATGACGTGACGGCGTGCCTTTTGCATAATGAACCTACGAGTTACCTTCCCCGGCAAGGTTAAGTTCTTGAGGAACGGAGCCGAAGCGAAAGCGAGTCTGAACAGGGCGCCAAGTCGGGGGGGGTAGACGCGAAACCGAGTGATCTACCCTTGGCCAGGTTGAAGGTTGGGTAACACCAACTGGAGGACCGGATGGGTAAGCGTTGAAAAGCTTTCCAATGAGCTGAGGGTAGGGGTGAAAGGCTAATCAAACTCGGAGATAGCTCGTACTCCCCGAAATGCATTTAGGTGCAGCCTCTTTATAGTATATCGTGAGGTAGAGCGACTGATTGGATGCGAGGGCTTCACCGCCTATCAAGTCCAGATAAACTCCGAATGCGCGATATATATTTACAGGGAGTGAGGGCGCGGGTGCTAAGGTCCGTGTCCGAGAGGAGAAGAATCCAGACCACCGGCTAAGGCCCCCAAATGATCGTTAAGTTGAACTAACGAGGTCGGATCGCAGAGACAGCTAGGATGTTGGCTTGGAAGCAGCCATTCATTTAAAGAGTGCGTAACAGCTCACTAGTCGAGCGATCTGGCGTGGATAATAATCGGGCATAAACGATCTGCCGAAGCCGTGGATGTCGCAAGACATGGTAGGGGAGCATTCCATGCGGCGTCGAAGATGAGGGATGACCCTTGTTGGAGCGCATGGAAAAGCAAATGTAGGTATGAGTAACGATAAGGGGGGCGAGAAACCCCCCCGCCGAAAGACCAAGGTTTCCTGATCAACGCTAATCGGATCAGGGTGAGTCGGGACCTAAGGCAAAGCCGAACGGCGCCGCCGATGGAAGAATGGGTTAATATTCCCATACTGCCTCATGGAGTGACGTGGAGACGGAGAAGTGACAGTCCTGCCGGCTGACGGAATAGCCGGTTGAAGGGTGTAGATATTGATTCCCGTAGGCAAATCCGCGGGGAGAGTCGAACCTGAGAGTATACGGAGCGCTTGCGCGACGTAATATGGACGTAACCATGCTCCCAAGAAAATCCGCTAAACTTATCCATGCGGCACCCGTACCGTAAACGGACACACGTGGTCGGGTTGAGAATACTGAGGCGCTCGAGTGATTCACGGTTAAGGAACTAGGCAAATTGACCCTGTAACTTCGGGATAAAGGGTCCTCGTCGTAAGGCGAGGCGCAGAGAATAGGTCCAGGCAACTGTTTAACAAAAACACATGGCTGTGCTAAATGGAAACATGATGTATACAGCCTGACACCTGCCCGGTGCCGGAAGGTTAAGAGGAGATGTCATCCGCGAGGAGAAGCGTTGAATTGAAGCCCCGGTAAACGGCGGCCGTAACTATAACGGTCCTAAGGTAGCGAAATTCCTTGTCGGGTAAGTTCCGACCTGCACGAATGGTGTAATGATCTGGACGCTGTCTCAACCGTGAGCTCAGTGAAATTGTAGTATCGGTGAAGATGCCGATTACCCGCGATGGGACGAAAAGACCCCGTGAACCTTTACTATAGCTTTACATTGAGTTTGGGCAGACGATGTGTAGGATAGGCCGGAGGCATTGAAGCAGGTACGCCAGTATTTGTGGAGCCGACGTTGAAATACGGCCCTTCGGTTGTTTGAGTTCTAACTCCTAGTTAGGAGGACACTGTATGGTGGGTAGTTTGACTGGGGTGGTCGCCTCCAAAAGCGTAACGGAGGCTTCTAAAGGTGCCCTCACGACGATTGGTAACCGTCGGTAGAGTGTAATGGCATAAGGGCGCTTGACTGGGAGACATACAAGTCGATCAGGTAGGAAACTAGAGCATAGTGATCCGGTGGTTCCGCATGGAAGGGCCATCGCTCAAAGGATAAAAGGTACTCCGGGGATAACAGGCTGATCATTCCCAAGAGCTCATATCGACGGAATGGTTTGGCACCTCGATGTCGGCTCGTCACATCCTGGGGCTGGAGAAGGTCCCAAGGGTTGGGCTGTTCGCCCATTAAAGTGGCACGCGAGCTGGGTTCAGAACGTCGTGAGACAGTTCGGTCTCTATCTATCGTGGGCGCAGGAGATTTGCGAGGCTCTGACACTAGTACGAGAGGACCGTGTCGGACGTACCACTGGTTTACCGGTTGTCCCGCCAGGGGCACCGCCGGGTATCTAAGTACGGATCGGATAAGTGCTGAAAGCATCTAAGTACGAAGCCGGCCTCAAGATTAGATCTCCCTCAAGGGTGGTTATAGACGATGACCTTGATAGGCCACAGGTGTAAGGGCGGCGACGTCCGAGCCGAGTGGTACTAATAGCCCGGGACTTTCCTCACAGTGAAGGTTGATATATTTTAAGACGATAAGGCGAAGCTGGTCTCTTCGGATTGATGTCCGGTCAAAATCTTGATAATGATATTAAGGTGGCTATAGCACGAGGGATCCACCTCTTCCCATTCCGAACAGAGAAGTTAAGCCTCGTCACGCCGATGGTACTGCGTAACAGTGGAAGAGTAGGTAGCCGCCGTCTTAGGTGAAAGGAGTCAGTCGAAAGATTGGCTCCTTTTTTTGGTATATACACTAGCCGTTTAATTTTCAATGATGTCTGCCTCTTATTGCTAGCTTCCATTTACAACAGTCATTTAGATGTAACATGACATGTCTGGTAGGAGGCATTAATAAAATACCAGCTATATCTTTTTTAGCCCAGAAATCAAGCAACCAAATCGAATCTTCATGATTTGTGATACCACCTTCTTCTAATATCCGGCTTATCCTTTGAGTTGGGATTTTGCGACGTATATCATCGGGAGATAAGGTTCGGATGATTTCTCTGCTTTTTCGTCCTACTTCATTCCTGTATTCTAAGAGTTCTTGAATACGTAGACTTTTGCTTAGCTGAATAATCTGGTTATCAGATAAGGCATTTCCTGTGTCTCTGATAGGGGAATTCATTCGGGTTTGCCAGTCTTCATTGAAGATCTGCTTTTCCCCGTTAACTAATATATTCATGGTCAGATCCTCAATTCTGCTGATATGCCATAATACCTAAGCGATGGTTTCATCTTTCGCTGTAGGCATAATGGCATATTCATCCTCTCTTAAATCTCCGACTAGCTCATCGACCTCGTTTCTCTCATTACCAGACACCACAGAGAGGTGTAATTTTCCATGAATCTCAAGAAAGAGCTCCTTGGTTTGCTCTATTAATTCCGGTTTACGGATAATGCGGTTTAGTTCTTTATGTGATTCGCTTAATCCGGCTCCAAAGTATTTCATTTTGGGGATTATTGGTAGCGTACGGCTGTCCCGGCGGCGGTAACCATCAGCATGCTTCCGCTTCCTCCTACGGTCTCATAATCTAGATCTACGGCGATTACAGCGTTTGCGCCCATTCGTGCCGCATGATCGCTCATTTCTTTTAAGGCGGTTTCTTTTGCTTCGCGTAATACGCTTTCGTAAGAACCTGCGCGTCCTCCGACAATATCCCGGATGCCTGCGAAGAAATCTTTGAATACATTTGCTCCGATGATTGTTTCACCGGATACGATTCCGAAGTACTGGGTAATTTCTTTTCCTTCAATCGTGTTAGTTGTTGTGAGTAACATAGCTTTTTTATTTAATTGTTTAGGGACAAATATAAGATAAAGGGCGAACCAGTGTACTGATCCGCCCTTTGTTTTTATGTTTCTTTATATGAATTTATTTAACCGGTTGATCGGTCATGATAAATTCCAGCTTGCCGCCTTTTATGATGTCGGTGTGGCTGATGAACAGGGTGTCGAGGATTTTGCCGTTCAGTTTAACCTCTTTGATGTATTTGTTGGCTGCACTGTTGTTTTTTACCAAGATCTCGAAAATACCGCCTTTTACATGAATAAGCGCTTTGTCGATCATCGGACGGCCCAATGTATAGACCGGAATTCCCGGAGCGATCTGATAGAAGCCTAACGCACTCATTACATACCAGGCGGACATCTGTCCGCAGTCCTCATTTCCGATGATACCGTCCGGCGCGTTTGTGTAGAAATTTTGCATGATCTGATCCAGGCGCTCTTGCCCTTTCCAAGGAGAATCCGTCCAGTTATATAAATAAGCCATGTGATGGCTCGGCTCGTTGCCGTGCGCATATTGGCCAATCAGTCCGGTGATATCTCCGGAGGCTTCTTCACCATCAACTTGGGAAGAGGTGGTGAATAATGTGTCCAAGCGTGTCTCCAGCTCTTTTTTACCACCGATCGTGGAGATAAAGTTGTCCATATCATGAGGTGCAAAGAAACTCCATTGAAAGGCATTCCCTTCGGTATAATCGCTCTTCATATGGGAAGAATAACGGGGATTGAACGGTGTACGGAAAGAACCATCCCCCATCACCCCGCGCATCATCTTGGTCTCCGGGTCTAAGTAGCGTTTGTAGTATTCTGCCTTTACCGCATACTCTTTTGCCAGTTCCGTATTTCCTGCTTTAGCGGCGATTTGGGAAATACACCAGTCATAGTAGGCCATCTCTAATCCCCAGGAAACAGATTCGGGAACCGAGTCGGCCGGGACAAAGCCGTATTTCTCCTTATAATAGGGGTGGCGGGTAATCAAATCCAACTCACGTGTTCCTTTGAACTTCTCTGCCAGATCGTTTCGGTAGACAGATGAACGGGCGCTTGCTTCGGCCCAAACGTTCAGATCACCTTCTGCCAGGTCTTTAGTCACTAAATCTGCCAGTACAGAGACTGCCGGATAACCTACCATGCAACCTGTATAGCTGGAAGCTAACGGCCATTTCGGAAGGATTCCTCCTTCTTTATATCCTTGCACGAGCACTTTTCCCCAATCGGCAGCCCGTTCTGGTTGGATAATCGTCATCAATGGATGCAAAGCGCGGAAAGTATCCCAAAGTGAGAAGACAGAATAGTTCACATAACCTGGTTCCGCCCGGTGCACCTTCTTATCCATTCCTAAATAGCGCCCGTCCACATCCTGATAGGCATAAGGTGCGATCATCGTGTGGTAGAGAGCTGTGTAGAAGTTCACCATCACTTTCGGATCGGAGCTTTCGATCCGGATATCGTTTAAAGCTTTGTTCCAGATACGTGCGGATTCAGCCCGTGTAGCATCGAAATCCCATCCCGGCAGTTCGGCCAGCATGTTTCTCTCTGCACCGTCCGTATCGACAGGAGAGATCGCCACTTTTACATACAGTGGTTTGTTGCTCTCCGCAAATTTGTAATGGAATTTCAGATCGTCTGGTGTGTTGAGACGCAAGAACAGCGAATCTTTCCGTAAATTTCCGTCGATATACTGGTATAGTGTTTCGATCGGCTCCGAGAATGTGATCCGGTAAGAGACAGAATGGAAATGTGCCCATCCCTGCGTCCTGACAGTCCCCTCCACCGTCGAATCGTTTACAAAAAGATATTCGTTCCCTACTAACTTATGTCCCCAGTTCGGTTGCAGCACATGACCGAGATCGAGAAGGACACGGCGGTCCTTCGGATTATCGTATGTGTATTTATGGAATCCGACACGGTCCGTACTGGTTAACTCCACATTAATTCCGAAATTGTCGAGACGTACTGCATAATAGCCTGGCGTTGCTTTTTCCGTCTCTTTCTTGAAAATCGCAACCGGTTTGATTGAGTCACCACCGGAGAAAGGTAGGATCGCCACATCTCCCAAGTCGCCGATACCCGTACCTGATAAGTGTGTATGGCTGAAAGCATATATTTGGTTGTCATCATAATGGTATCCGCTACTGGCATCCCAGCCCATGATATGTGTGTCGGGGCTGACCTGTACAAGAGCAAACGGACGGGTAGCACCGGGAAAGGTATGCCCGTGAAAGCCCGTTCCGATAAATGGGTTCACATATTGAATTTCATCTCGTAGTTGTTCCTCGTCGGACGGTTGGTTACAAGCTGCCAGAAGTCCGACCACTGCAGCCTGAAGGAATAGGATTGTTTTCTTCATGTTATATTATCTGTGTTTTATCTCCTAAATGAATAAATCGTTATTTTTGACTTTACAAATATAATGAAAAAGAACAATATACGTATATGTCCTGCTTTTCTTCGGGAAAAAGTTCGTAAAATTTGTAACTGTCCCCGTCCTCACTCTTCTTTTGTGACAGAGATGAGAACGGATGAATTCATAAAACGTATTTTGACTTTAAAGGATAACTTGTTCCGGGTTGTATTCCAAATCATGGGAGACCACAATTTGTCGGAGGAGATCGTGTAGGACTCTGCTAAAGATGCATTATTCTATTTATTCTTATCCTGACTACTTCATTTATATTCGATAATGCTTATCTTTGAAGCGCTAAGTCTAATTTAATCCTATTTTATTATGAAGACGAATATGGGAAAAGTATTTACTACGCTTCTTTGTATGATGATGTGTTTATCACTTTATGCGCAGGAATTTACTCTCGGCATGGTTGTTGGTTTGTGGAATTTCTCGGCTCCCGATGCTCCTTACGGTTATCAGAAAGGAACTTGCCAGATCAAGAAAACTGGTGAAAACCTTTCCGCTGTTTTCACGATCAACGATACGGAAATGACCGTGAAGGAAATCAAGAAAGAGAGCGATACCTATAAATGCAATTTCTATGTAGATGGAACCTATGTTTCACTCACTTTCATACAGGAAGGCAAGAATAAACTGACAGGGAAAGCAAATGCAGAAGGTATGGTAATCCCTGTTACATTCACTAAAATAGTTAAAGCTGTCCAAGCGCGATAATCTTTTTTTATCTATGTTTACTGTCATTGGTATTATGTTCGCGGGTATTGCCGCAGGCTATCTTTTGCGCAAAATCGAACTTTTGCAAAAGATCGGCAAACCTATTTCTTATACGATCCTTTTGCTTCTTTTCCTTTTGGGAATATCTGTCGGTGCGAATAAGGATATTGTCGATAATCTTGCCACGTTGGGTGGTCAGGCATTCCTGCTTGCCTTGGCTGGTACGGTAGGGAGTGTATTGGCTGGCTGGGGAGTCTATCGTCTGTTTTTTAAAGAAAGGAGTCGCGGATGAAAGGAAGTCTGATCGTTGTAGGATTTTTTGCGCTTGGTTGCTTGTTGGGATGGAGTGGCTGGCTGCCCGATGTTGTCATTGAAAACGACATTACGGTATATGTCTTATACCTGCTAATGTTTCAGGTCGGGCTCAGTATCGGTAGTGATAAGAAGCTAAAGGATATTCTCGGCAGTATTCGTCCGAAACTGCTTTTGGTCCCTTTGGCTACGATTGCCGGGACACTGGTCTTTTCGGCTTTGGTCGGTCTGTTGCTTACGCAGTGGAGTGTATTTGATTGTCTGGCGGTAGGAAGCGGTTTTGCCTATTATTCTCTTTCGTCTATCTTGATTACCCAATTGAAGGAACCTTTTTTGGGTGTCCAACTCGCCACAGAATTAGGAACAATCGCTTTAATGGCAAATATCATGCGCGAGATTATGGCTCTTCTCGGTGCGCCTCTTTTTGTCAAATATTTCGGCCGGTTGTCTCCTATCTGTGCTGGAGGTGCCACGACTATGGATACGACCTTGCCTATCATCACTCGTTATTCGGGAAAAGACCTTGTTTTCATTTCAATTTTTCATGGGATTATCGTAGATTTTACGGTTCCGTTTTTTGTGTCGTTCTTCTGCTCGTTTTAGATATGGTTCCTTTTTTGTTGAAATACGTGACTTATTTTGCTTCAAACAGGCAGAAAAAGTGCCGAAGATTCCCGTTTACAGGCTTTTTACACCCGGATGTGAACGGTCTTGACACCCGAGTGTGAATGATATCGAGACCCGGGTGTCAATGGGTTTATCTTATTATGTTATTGAAAATAAGTAATGTGAAGAAAAATGTCGGACAGGCGGTTAATGATAGTATGATAGATGAAATAGGCATCCATCATACCTACTATCATTGCTTGGGTCTATTGATATTCAATAGATAAAAGACAATTAGTGATAGTATGACAGTTAAATGTAACTATGTTTTATCCCTTCTGTTTATGTTCGTAGAGAAATAATGAAGTCATATTATCGGGTGAAGGCAGAACTGGTAATGCTTTCGTTTGGATAAACATTGAATCTTATAAGTATGGCAAAAAGTGAAGGATAAGTACGTGAATTGCGTACGAAAAAGAACGGCTCCCATTCCGTAGCAGTGGATGAGAGCCGCTTTGAGATCGCACATAATATTACTTTTGTACCTCTTTCAACATCTCTTTTACCGCCTCTTCCAGCTGGTGATCTTCGCCTCTTAGCTGTGATTCGGGGGAGTTGTAGACTTCGATGTCAGGTTCGAGTTGTTGGTTTTCGAGATAGCGGCCCTGCATATCTTGCATGCCGACTTGCGGGATACCGAAAACGATTGACGGGTCAATTTGGGTTTCCCACCATACGGCAGTCATCGTTCCCGGTACGGGAGCGCCGATCAGTTTGCCGATTTTCAACGTCTTATATGTCCAGGGAAAACCGTGGGCGTTCGAATAATTGTCTTCGCACATCAGTACGCATGACGGTTTCAGCCATCTGTTAAACGGATCGTTTCCGATGAACTGTCCGCGCGGAGTGAATTTAGCATACAGTTCTCCACTCAACAAAATTGCCAGGTCCTCATGAAGCCAACCGCCACCGTTATGGCGCGTATCGACAATCACGGCTTCCTTCTCGCGGCAACGACCTAACAGCTCGGAATAGGTATCGCGGAAACTTTCGCTGTTCATGCCTTTGACATGTACATATCCGATCTTTCCGTTCGACAGCTTGTCGACCATCTGGCGCTTCTGTTCCACCCAACGTTTGTAAAGCAAATCGGATTGTGTGCCGTAGGTGATCGGTTTGACTTGTTCTTCGAAACGTTCTTTGGTTGCCGGATCGTAAACGGACAGTAGTACCTGCTTGCCGGCTTTGCCGCTTAATAGCGGATAGTAATCTTCTCCACTCTTGATATTCGTGCCGTCTATCTTTTCGATGATGCAGCCAGGCTTGATCTTGGTGTCGGCTTTTGTCAACGGGCCTTTGGCGATGATTTCTTCAATCTTCAAACCGTCGCCTGTGTAATTGTTGTCATAGAAAGCGCCCAAGCTAGCTGTTGCTGGTGCGGAAGATGCAGAGCGGTAGCGTGCACCGGTATGTGAACCGTTTAGTTCGCCTAACATTTCAGAAAGCATTTCTGCGAAATCGTAGTTATTGTTGATATGCGGAAGAAATTTTTCGTATGCCTTTCCATATCCGGCCCAATTGATACCATGTATTTTGGGATCGTAGAACTTGTCTAATACTTGGCGCCAGGTGTGATGGAAGATATATTCGCGTTCTTTCGCCGGGCGATATGAAAATTCGGCTTTGAATGCGATCGGTTTCGTTTTGCTGTCCTTGATTTCGATCTTCTTCAACTGGCCTCCCGAAACGAGGAAAATGTTTTCGCCTTTCTTGTCGGGGAACATCGTTCCGCCACCGACACCTTTGATCAGTAGTTTGGTGGTGTTTTCCTTGAAATTGTGTTCCCATAGGTCGTAACCGTTTTCGAATGCGGCGCAATAATATAGCTTATCGCCTTTCTGCGTCAGGACGGCGTCACCTAAGAATGACGAGTTGACGGTCAAGCGCATGATACGGTCTTTACGATTGGCCAAGTCGAATTTAAGCGGTTCGACCGGCTTATCTGCTTTTTCGTCTTTCTTGTCATCGTCTTTATCCTTGTCTTTCTTGCTGTCCTTGTCTTTTTCGTCCTTATCTTTGTCCTCTTTTTCTTCGTCCAACAAAGCTTGTTCCTCTTTGGTGAGGCGGAACTTGTCGTATGCTTCGCCGTCGAAGAACATGATGTAAATATCATCTTCTGCTCCCCAACTGCCATGACTGCGATAACCGGCCCGGTCAGACGACCAGATCATCGCTTTTCCATCCAGTACCCATTTGGCGTTGTTGTCGGAGTAGCCGCTTTCGGTCAGGTTGGTCATTTCGCCACTGCCGTCCGCTTTCACCAAAACGATGTCCGTATTGTTCCATCCTCCGATCGCGATATATTTAGCGAGGAACCATTTGCTGTCGGGTGACCATTGATAATATTGATCGCCGTCGGCATACGAATAATTATATTTACCATCCAGGACGGTGCGTACCTGTTTGTTTTTCAAATTAATCACGCGTAGAGTCGTACGGTTTTCCAAGAAAGCGACTTCCTTTCCGTCCGGAGAATACATCGGCTGGAAAGAGGTCTGCGAATTTACCACCAACGGTTCTTCCTTCAATTCCTGTGCGTATGTGAAATATTTGTCGTTCTTGCGTACCAAGCTGCTTTGATAAACGCCCCAGGTTTCGCCCCGTTCGGCCGAGTAAACCAATGAGCGTCCGTCTGGGCTGAAATCGAGATCGCGCTCCTGCTGCGGTGTGTTGGTGATTTGTTTGGTAGTTTCGTAGTCGACCGAGGTTACATATACATCGCCGCGCACGATAAAAGCGACTTCTTTGCCATTAGGGGAAACTGCGATATCGGTGGCTCCGCTTGCCTTGAGTTGATGGATCAGGTCGTTCTCCACCTTATCCGAGATGATCTGTACATCCACTTTCTTAGGCTGTGTACCCTCTTTGACCGTATAGATTTCGCCATCGTATCCGTAACAGAGGTTGCCGTTGTTGTCGGAAGTTAGGAAACGGACGGGATGCATGGTATGATTGGTTATCTGCCGGCTATTTCTGCCGGTCAGGTCGTTTTTGAATATATTGAAACTTCCTTTTTCTTCACTCAGATAGTAGAAGGAAGAACCGTCTGTCGCCCATACCGGATTACGGTCTTCTCCTTTAAAGGAAGTTATTTTTTGGAAGGAGTGTTCCCGATCGAGGGTGCACAACCAGATGTCCCGTGTGATGGAAGACTGGTGGTGTTTACGCCAAGGATCTTCATATCCCTTCTTGTCTTGGTATAAGAGTTTGTCACCCTTCTTGTTCAAAGCTAGGCTTTCCATGGCGAGGGAAGAATAGAGTTCGGGGCGCCCTCCATTGATACCGATCCGGTAGATTTGTGGAAATTGCCCGGAGGGGAATTGGCTGTCTTTCGCATCCTGCTGGATCGCGGCCGAATAGAGAATGTGCTTTGCATCACTGAACGTTTCCGGATATTCATTTGCGGAGTGAGTGGTCAACTGTTTCGGGCTGCCTCCTTCCATATCCATGATGAAGATATCGAAATTTCCGTTCCGGTCAGAAGCAAACGCGATCTTGCTGCCGTCAGGCGACCAGATCGGGCGCGTATCGTGAGCCGGATGGGTTGTTAACTGGGTAGCTTTGCCACCGTTTGCCGGAACGGTGTAGATATCGCCTTTGTAAGTAAAGGCGATCGTTTCACCGTTTGGAGAAATTGCCGGATAGCGCATCCATAGCGGATCATTTTCGGCCAGCACGTTTGCCGTAAACAGTAGTGCTGAAGTTAGGATAAATAATGATTTCATGCTTTGCGTTTTTATGGGTGTAAAGATACGGTATTATTATAAAAAAAGATAGAAATAAACTTAATAGTAGCTGTTTAGTAGTTTATTTCTATCTTTACGAACTCAAAGTGAGGGGTGAAAGAGGTGAATATGCATGAAACAGAGATACATAGCAATACTATAGAAAAACTTAAACGTGGTTCCTATGAGGCGTTCGATACATTATATGATATGTACGCGGATTCTTTGTACGGTTTCGCCTTGCTGCATACGAAATCATCTGTCCAGGCGGAAGATATCGTACAGGATACGTTCCTTAAGCTGTGGAACATGCGTGCCTCCTTGTCTGTTGAAGGCTCTTTCAAATCCATGTTGTTCACGATTGCCAAGAACCATGTGATCGATGTTTTCCGCCAACAGATCAACCGTCCGGATTTTGAAGATTACATACGCTTTTGTGAAGACGAACATCTTTTGGATAACACTTCCGTAGAAAAAATATATTACGATGACTTTATCAACAAGCTGGCGATAGCTAAGCAAAAACTGACCCTCGCGCAGCGGAACATTTTTGAAATGAGCCGTGAAGAGGGAATGAGCAATGCCGAAATAGCCGCTCTTTCGGATATTTCCGAGCAAACGGTAAAGAATCATTTGTCCGCAGCGTTAAAGATTCTGCGTGAGGAACTTCGGAAATATAATTATCTTTTCGCCCTTTTCATATAAGAAAACTTGAGAAGCTTACTTTCCTTTCCCAAAGCGGCTCTTGGAGTTCCAGATAGTTTCAGCGCTTGGAACTAAAAGTTCGTACGGTGAAACAGAAAGTTTCGCTAAAGGAAACTTCGAGCGTATTATAGGGGAAGAAACAGGAATATGCTTTAGAACATATAAAAACGCCTGGTACTTTTTCGGTACTCTTTCGTGTAACTATAAACAAGCAACAAATTATGACCGATTTATTTGATAAATTATATTCTCAATTCTTAAGCGGAAAGACCAACCGGAAAGACTTCGAGGGCTTCAAGGAGTCCTTGAATCATCTTTCGGACCAGGAACTGGCCGAAAGGATGGAAGCGTTTTGGGATGAGAATACGGTTTATCCGTCTATGGAAGTCGGTCGTAAGCGGGAAATTCATCGGAGACTTCGTCTGCAGATACATCCTCCTAAAATCTCCATACGCTGGTCCCGTATCGTGGTGGCGGCGGCCGTGATTGCCGTCTTGTCCGTTACGGCGTGGAACTTTTCTCTTCTGCATGAATTGCAAAATGCGAACTCTTCTTTCTTGGCGGAAGTTCCGGCCGGAGATAAGGTGCAGTTGACCTTGC
>ERZ1026970.450-NODE-450-length-13991-cov-18.103832_pt1 | contig 13991 bp, 9 predicted proteins | sample MGYA00519563_ERZ1026970 | MGnify/ENA primary metagenome ERZ1026970 (study PRJEB26926, sample SAMN06164665) | human gut metagenome | biome: ENVO:00009003; feature: ENVO:2100002; material: ENVO:00002003 | host: Homo sapiens | place: USA | collected 2012 ... | reverse complement strand
TTAAAAGTTTTGCTCAAGCTTTTTCAAAAGCTTGCGGTTTCCAAAGGCAGAGCCTTTGGTGGGGCTTGGGGTGAAACCCCAACAAGGAGAGGATTTATAATGATAAGTTTAGCAAAAGAGGCATCACTTCTGATGTCTTCACTTTCAATATATAGAGGAATATTAAACCGCACTGTGCCTAAGGCTTTCTTTAAGCTACTTTGCTCACTCGATAAAGAGCCTATCGAATTTGCTGGTGCTTGGGGAGAATTCTTTCAAGTTCTCAGTGACAGAGGCTTCGCAAGCAATTTCGCTGGCTGTATAACAGAAACTGCTCTCTTTGACGAGAACCGCTTCTCTATGCTTGCCGCAGATAACCGCATAAATGAGCTTTCCGCAGAGGCTTTATCCGCAACTAAGCGTGATATTGCCGCTATCATCAAAATAAGCCGAATAACTCCTGAACAAATTCTCCTTGGCTATGAACACAGAGATGAGCTTGGCTCTTTTGAACATTCCCTGCCAAGATGGGGCGCTGGCAAGCCTTGCGAGGAATTTGCCACACTCAGAGAATGTGTAGACAGGCTCGTAAATTATTATGCTAAAAATGGCTGTGGTATGTTCGCAAGATATAGAGCCTTTATATGGAGAAACGGCAACATTGAACCTGTCGTACACCCTGATAAAATCTCTATCTCCTCACTCAAGGGCTACGAGATACAGCGTGGACTTGTTGTTGATAATACTAAGGCCTTCCTCAACGGAATACACTGCAATAACTGCCTGCTCTATGGCGATAGAGGAACAGGTAAATCCTCAACCGTAAAGGCTATCCTCAATGAATTCTATAAGGACGGCCTTAGAATGGTAGAAATGCCTAAGGACAGGCTTGGCGACTTTCCTATACTTGTAGATAAAATCGCGGCTCTGCCGCTTAAATTCATCATCTTTATAGATGACCTTTCATTCTCTACTGACGATAAAACTTATGCACAGCTCAAGGCTGTTCTTGAGGGTGGTCTTGCGGCTCGTCCTGACAATACTCTCATCTACGCAACATCTAACCGCCGTCACCTCATCAAGGAAACATATTCCGACAGAGGCAGTGATGACCTTCACAGAAATGATACTATGCAAGAAACTCTCTCACTTTCAGATAGATTTGGTCTTGCAGTTAATTTCAGCGTTCCTGATAAGGAAAACTATCTTGAGATTGTCCGTTCTCTCGCAAATGAAAAGGGTCTTGAGATAGACATCGAAACTCTTGAAAATGAGGCTGAACAGTGGGCTTTAGAGCGTGGCGGTCGTTCTCCGAGATGTGCAAAGCAATTTGTCGCTATAGCAGAGGCAAGACAGCTTAAAAACAACTAACCTTTTTCGGAAAGGAAATGTGAAATGTTTAAGAAAATTGTTGCACTGGCACTTGCGGCAGGTATGGTACTTTCAGCGACGGCCTGTAACTCAAGCCGTTCTGAGGAATATCCTGTGAAATTAGCCAATATCACAATAAGCAAAGCTCCAGACAGAGTTATCGTACTTTCTGATTCTATCGCAGATATTCTCGTTTCCTGCGGATTTATCAAGAAGATAGAGGGCAGGTCTGACGAGTGTACTCAGGAGGAAATCTCTGGTGTTAAGACGGTTGGCTCTAAATTAAAGCCTGACCTCGAAAAGATTTCCGCTCTTAGCCCTGATGTTATCTTTGCCGACAGCGATATGCCAAAAGAACAGCTCACCAAGCTAAATGAATCGGGCTTTACAGTAATCACCTTCGTTCCTGCTACAAGTATGAGCGGTATCAGCGACCTTTTCGGCAATGTTGGTGCTGTTATGGCTGGCGAAACAACAGGCAGAGAAATCGGCGAGGAAAGAGCCGAAACCCTCTCTGTAACTATGGACGACCTGCAAAGGCTTATTCCAGAGAGCAAGGTTCTTGTAACTGCTTGCTACCTATATGATGAGAAAGGCACTTCTCTCAAGGACGATACACCCTCGGGCAAGCTCTTTGAATATCTCAACGCTGTTAATGTCTGCAAGGCTGGTGTTGCTGATGATGAGGCTTTCAATGCACTAAAGCTTGCCAATCCGCAATATATCTTCTGCGATATAGGCGTTAAAGATAAGATTATGAAAAGTGAGCTTTTCAAGGATTTTTCCGCTGTTAAAAACAAACAGGTCTATGAGCTTTCATCAGAGCTTTTCTCTCGTCAGGGAAATTCTCTTGTAGAGGCTCTTACTGATATGATTGAAATTATGTATCCTTCGGTTTCCATCAATCCAGAAGACCCTATAAAGAGAACTGAATCGAGTAAAGCTGAAACAAGCAAAGCCGAAACAAGCAAAGCTGAAACAAGCAAAGCCGAAACAAGCAAAGCCGAAACAAGCAAAGCTGAAACAAGTAAAGCCGAAACAAGTAAAGCCGAAACAAGTAAAGCCGAAACAAGTAAAGCCGAAACAAGCAAAGCTACTACCTCAAAGGTTAAAGCTGATACCTCCCTGAAAATAACCAAAGATATGTTCTTTGAATTCGGCGACATTAAGGACGATATTAAAAAGGTTCAGAACCGTCTTGAGGCTCTTGGATACTTCAACGAGGAAAAGTCTGGCTACTATGGAGAAGTCACTCAAAAGGCTGTAAAGGCTTTCCAAAAGGCTAATAAGCTGACTCAATCTGGTAATTGCGATTACAAAACCTTAACACTTATGTTCTCTGCTAAAGCTAAAGCTGCCGGATAATTCCTACTCTATTTTTATAAAATATCTCAAAAAATTCTTGACAAACCACGCCGAATATGATAATATTATATTCGGCTCACATAGGGGTATAGCTCAGTTGGTAGAGCAGCGGTCTCCAAAACCGCGTGCCGAGGGTTCAAGTCCTTCTGCCCCTGCCATTTGGCCCGGTAGTTCAGTTGGTTAGAACGCTAGCCTGTCACGCTAGAGGTCGTCGGTTCGAACCCGATCCGGGTCGCCAATTTTGCTGGTATAGCTCAGGCGGCAGAGCGCATCCTTGGTAAGGATGAGGTCGGCAGTTCGAGCCTGCCTATCAGCTCCAGTCGAGTGCCTCGACACGCATTACGCGTGCGGGGCATTTTCTGTTTTAAGTTATTTTCACGCGTTTGAATATGCGTATATTCGCAGTAAACTTAACTGCTTAATCAAGCCTTTCTTCGGAAGTGGGCTTGATTTTTTTATGTCTGAAAAAGTCGATTTGTCTACTATTACAATAACAGCAGCTTAAAGTCTGTTACTATACAAACATTCACACGATTAACCACACGCTATTTACACGCAATATGTAATATTTAAGACAGCTATACAAAAAACAAAAAGGTTTGTCGCTTTAATGTAATAAAATATGAGCAACTGAAGATTTTAAAAATAAAAGGAATTTTTTTCATAGAACAGAGCCACCCTATGTGGCTATACCTTTGCGGAAACTTTTTAGCCTGCCCCCTTACCTCCAGTAAAGCCGAGAGCGGTATAATTTTGCTCCCGATAAACAAAGAAAAAGCGACAGACCGAAGTCTACCGCTCTAAAAAATACTGCTTTTTACAGCATTTTTTAAACTATCTTGTCAAGATTATCCCAGTCAATCTCATTAGCGGAAATATATCCGCTTGGCTCTGCTTCCTCAATTTCTTTATCTGGAAGCATATCAATCATTTCAGCTATTTGTGCAGTCTTAGCAGTCATAAATAAAACCTCCTATTTATAAATATCACTGGTGTTTCTGCTAATAAAACTAAAATCCTTTCATAGAAGGTTCAGAAACCATAGTACGATTATATTCTGTAATCTGCATAAAAATCAATATAAAAAACTATATTATAGCTTTTCACATTTCATCTCCGATGTCACCGATTGAATCAAAAAGTTTCTCGTATCCCTGTTGGCTTGAAGCACCATAAAACATCTGAAAATAGTCATCATCATTTCCGTATAAAACAGCAAGCAAATTGTCGCTGTCATTATAATATAGCTTAATATTTACATCAATCCAGTTTTTCAGTTCAAATGGATATTTTTCAAGTCGAGATTCAATCAAAGAAAATTCCTCTCCAGTTAATTCATAAATATCATCTGAACAAAATTCAAATGCAAACACTGCTTCATATGCAAGAGCCGCAGATAAAAACTCACTTACTGTATCTGCACACAAAACCCAATTTTCATCATCGCTTGTTGCATATACGGGAGGATTATCCAAAGTCAAGTCCTCACGCTTAATTCCAGCACGACAAACACCCTGATTTTCATTTAATAAAATCATATGGTCTGATTTTTGCGTCCACTTCCATTTTTTGAAATGTTCTGGCAAAAGCCAAGTATCCTGAACACGCTGAAAAGCCTCAGTCCTGCCAGCCTTTCTATAATACTCCTCCAAAGCTTTCGGAATATTTCCAAACAAGCCCTTTATATAATCAATATCTTCATCAGTATAACCACAAAATTCTTCAACCAAATAAATTTGTTTCAATCTATCAAAAAAAGATTTTTCTATAATCATACTTTCTATACTCCTTTTAATTCTTGTAATATTAAGATATATAAATAAGGACTGTCATAGCCAGATTGCTATAACAGTCCCGTTTTATATATTCAGATTATATGCGTATAAATTTAACTCTGAAAGCTAATTTACTGATTATTTACCAGCAAGCTTTTCGAGATGCTCATACTTCTCAGCGGCAACCTTTTCAGCCTTTTCAAAAAGCTCCTCGGCACGCTCTGGGAAAGAACGAGTAAGAGAGTTATAACGAACCTCACCCATGATGAAGTCACGATAGCTTTCGCTTGGAGCCTTGCCATCGAGCATAAATGGATTCTTGCCCTCATCTGCAAGTCTTGGGTCGAAACGGAAGATATTCCAGTAGCCAGCAGCAACAGCCTTCTTTTCCTCAATTTGAGAAATGCCCATACCGCCCTTAATACCGTGGTTGATACAAGGAGCATAAGCGATAATGATTGAAGGTCCGTTATAGCTTTCAGCCTCTGCGAATGCCTTTACGCACTGATTATAGTCAGCACCCATAGCTACCTGTGCAACATATACATAGCCATAGCTCATTGCGATAGCTGCGAGGTCCTTCTTCTTTGTTGATTTACCTGTTGCGGCAAACTGTGCAACAGAACCAACAGGTGTAGCCTTAGAAGCCTGACCACCAGTATTTGAATAAACCTCTGTATCGAATACGAGGATATTTACATTCTTACCACTTGCGATAACATGGTCAAGACCACCGAAGCCGATGTCATATGCCCAGCCATCGCCACCGAATATCCACATAGACTTCTTAGCGAGGGAATCCTTATCAATAAGTGTCTTCTTAGCAAGCTCAGCAGCCTCACCGTCACCGCCAGCAATTACTTCAAGCTTTTCGATAAGAGCGTCAGTAGCCTCTCTGCTTGCCTTTGAATCTGTAAGAGTATCAACATACTTAGCAACTGCTGCCTTAACCTCCTCATCAGAAGAAAGCTCTGCAATCTTTTCAACATTCTCTTTGAGTCTGTCGTGAATAGCATTCTGTGCAAGTGTCATACCGAAACCGAACTCAGCATTATCCTCAAAGAGTGAGTTATGCCAAGCAGGACCAAAGCCCTTGTGGTTTACTGTGTATGGAGTTGCCGGTGCAGAACCGCCCCAGATTGAAGAACAGCCTGTTGCATTAGCAATGAACATTCTGTCACCAAAGAGCTGTGTAGCAAGCTTTGCATAAGGTGTTTCACCACAACCTGCACAAGCACCAGAGAACTCAAGGAGTGGCTGCTTGAACTGGCTGCCCTTAACAGTAGTTTCCTTAAACTTAGCGGCAACCTCTGGCTTTGGCTCAATAGTTCTGCCGTAATCGAATACCTCCTGTTGTGGACGCTGTGAGTCGATAGACTGCATTGTAAGAGCCTTATTACCCTTCATACCTGGGCAAACCTGTGTGCAAGAGCCACAGCCTGTGCAGTCGAGGGTAGAAATTGTCATAGAGAAGTTGAAGCCAGCAAGACCTGTTGCAGGCTTAGACTTTGTGTTTGCAGGAGCAGCTGCAAGCTCTTCGTCGCTCATAATTACAGGACGAATTACAGCGTGTGGGCAGACGAGTGAGCAGAAGTTACACTGAATGCAATTTGCAGGATTCCATTCAGGAACATCAACAGCAATGCCTCTCTTTTCATAGGCAGCAGAACCCTGTGGAGCTGTACCGTCAACATGGCTTGAGAATACAGAAACAGGAAGCTTGTTGCCCTGATATGCGTTTACAGGCTTGAGGATAGAATTTACATACTCAACAACATCAGCTCTGTCACCTGTTGCAGGAGTATCAACTCTGTTATCTTCAGCAGTTTTCCAAGCTTCAGGAACATTAACCTTGTGGAAGCTTTCCATACCCTTGTCAATAGCAGCGTGGTTCATAGCAACAATCTTTTCGCCCTTCTTGCTATATGACTTTGTAGCAGCGTCCTTCATATACTGCTTTGCATCTTCCTCAGGAATGATGCCGGCAATCTTAAAGAATGCAGCCTGAAGAACTGTATTGATTCTTCCGCCAAGACCGATTTCCTTACCAATATCAATACCATCAATAGTATAGAAGTTAATATTCTTTTCAGCAATAATTCTCTTCATCTTGCCAGGGAGTCTTTCTTCAAGCTCTTCGTCACTCCATGGGCAGTTGAGGAGGAAGCTTCCGCCCTCTTTAAGGTCCTCAACCATTTCATACTTGTCAACATAAGATGGGTTATGGCAAGCTACGAAGTCTGCCTTACTGATATAGTAAGTTGATTTAATTGGCTGATGTCCGAAACGAAGGTGAGAAACTGTAAGACCGCCAGACTTCTTAGAGTCGTATGCGAAGTAACCTTGTGCATACATATCTGTGTGGTCGCCGATAATCTTAATGGAGTTCTTATTTGCACCAACTGTACCGTCAGCACCAAGACCCCAGAACTTACAAGAGCTTGTACCAGCAGGAGTTGTGTCAGGATTTTCCTTAACATCAAGAGAGAGATGTGTAACATCATCAACAATGCCGATTGTAAAGCGTCTCTTTGGCTCGTCTGTTTCCATATTTCTATAAACAGCAACAATATCGCCAGGAGTTGTATCCTTAGAGCCTAAGCCATAACGACCTGTATAAACAGGAACCATACCAAACTTAGAGCCCTGAAGTGCTGCAAGAACATCAAGATAAAGTGGTTCGCCGATAGAACCAGGCTCTTTTGTTCTGTCAAGAACAGAGATAGACTTAACAGTATCAGGAATAACATCGAGAAGATACTTAGCAACGAAAGGTCTGTAAAGTCTTACCTTGATAAGACCAACCTTATCGCCTGCTGCGTTAAGATAATCAACAACCTCTTCTGTTGCGTCACAGACAGAACCCATAGCAATGATAACTCTCTCTGCGTCAGGAGCACCATAATAGTTGAATGGCTTATAGTCTGTACCGATTTTTGCGTTGACCTGATTCATATAGTCAACAACAACATCAGAAATCTTATCATAATATACATTACAAGCTTCACGAGCCTGGAAGAAAATATCATCATTCTGAGCTGTACCACGAATTACAGGGTGTTCAGGATTCAATGCACGACGGCGGAAAGCCTCAACAGCGTCCCAATCGAGCATATCGCCGAGGTCCTCATAATCCCAGACTTCAATCTTCTGAATCTCGTGAGATGTACGGAAACCGTCAAAGAAGTTAAGGAAAGGAACTCTGCCCTTAATTGCTGAGAGATGAGAAACAGCAGAAAGGTCCATAACCTCCTGTGGGTTATTTGAACATAGCATAGCGTAGCCAGTCTGACGGCAAGCATAAATATCTGAATGGTCGCCGAAGATTGAGAGAGCATGGCTTGTAAGAGCACGAGCAGAAACATGAATAACGCTCGGCATAAGCTCGCCAGCCATTTTATACATATTAGGAATCATCAACAAAAGGCCTTGAGAAGCAGTAAAGGTTGTTGTCAAAGCACCTGCTGCGAGTGAGCCATGAACAGCACCTGCCGCACCGCCCTCAGACTGCATTTCTGTAACCTGAACTTCTCTGCCGAAAAGATTCTTACGACCTGCTGCGGAGAACTTGTCTGTTTCATCAGCCATAACTGATGATGGAGTAATTGGATAGATTGCGGCAACATCTGTGAAAGCGTACGCTACATGAGCGGCAGCATTATTACCGTCCATTGTTTTCATTTTTCTTGCCATTGGAATTTCCTCCTTTGAGTTTATAAAGAAATAATCAACGCTGTACTAAAATATTCCAAGCGTTGGCAGCGGAACTAAATTATTCTATTTTTCCGAAACCAGTCGCACATAGCTATGCCACTGACATACTGCGTTTAGTTAATTCTATCACTTTTTCGTAATTATGTAAAGCATTATCTGTATAATTTTTATGGAAAGTTATAAGCTGTTGAAAACGCTTTATCAAGGGATTTATAGCAGTTAATCAATCCTTGTAATAATTATGAATTTTTATCAACAACTAATTTTAATTCAGAATAAATTCTTTTTATAACCTCGTTCATATTTTCCGTATACATAACCTTGAAAAGCTCATCAAGATTTTCTTCAAAGTCCTTTGGCAAAATCTCACATTGCTTTTTTGCCATCTCTACAAGTCGCTTTTCGCCTGGGTGTGTCTTTTCATTCAAAGCAAAAATTATATCAAAATAGCTTTCAAGAAATGCTGCCAGCCTATGATTTACGCTGACAAAATCCCCTCTTGCCACAGTTTTAGCAATTTGCTTATCATACGAAGGCAGACAGCCACTCAATAAATTCATATTTCTTTTAATAATATTCTTTTTAAGCTCTTGTGGATATGGAACAGTAAAGCGTTCCTTCATAGCCTGTAACCTTCCGTTTCGGTCAAAAAGCACCTTACAAGTAACCACATTATGCCAGAAGCAAGTTGTATAACCGTTTAGAGCGGTATGCTTTTCAACAACTTCTCCGATAAAACTGCTCATTCTGTCGATAGAGCGATAAATTATATCAATCTCTATACCGTCCTTCATAATGCAATTATCCTCAAGCTCCCAATAGTGATTTGATATTTCCATAATATCACAGCATTCGCTCAAAATATCTCTTTTAGTACTTACAGATATTTCATCAGTTGTATATACATAAATATCATAATCAGATTTCTTATCATTTGCACCCGTCGCTCTTGAGCCTCCAAGAGCAATTGCTTCTACTTCATTTAAACTACTAAACTTTTCAATAATTTTTTCAAAATACAATTTTTTTCACCTCATCACCAAAATTGTTCCTCAAGCCAGCTTTTTGCCTTATCGCTATATTCAGATACCGTTCCAGAATTTTCGCTTGCCCATTTTTCAAGCTTTTTGCCATATTCTGAGATAGTATCCTTATTTTGTTCTACCCATTCTTCAGCCTTGCTTTCATACTCAGCAAGCTTATCTTTGTTATCATCAAGCCACTGTGCCATATCATCTCCATATTCTCTAAGCTGTTTTTTGTGTTCAATAATCCATTCCTTAGCCTTATCTGATGCAGAATCAAGCGTATCAGCAAGAATCTTATTAGATTTTAATGTAACACTCCCCTCCTCCGGAATAAATTCTTCAAGCGAAACCTTCAAATCTATACCTTCAACGGTAGTTTCAAGAGAAACAGGAAGCTGGAGCATATTTTTTTTGCACTTAATCTTATCTGCAAATGTTTTTTTAAGAATATCTCCAAGCATAGAATCTGGAATAGGAAGCATACCAAGCTTGGTATTTGACAAAGTAACCTCAAGTATTTTCTGAGATTTATCAAGATTAAATTCCGCCTCGCAATATACGCCGAAATCACCGCTATAATTAAGCTGAGGTATATTCAAATTAACTCTGCCATAAATATCAGCCTTATTTTCATCGTGAAAATAAACCGCAAGGTCTTTTATCTTAGACTCACTCTTAGAGTCTACGCTCTTTCTTATGTATGAATTAACTTCTTGGTCATTGGCTGTATAAGCCTTGCCAAAAACAGCAGCTTCGGCTATATCTGCAACAAGGTCAGCATTTATTTCAACAGTATCTGTGGTAGAATATTTCTCCTTATATGGGTCCTGCATAGCAAGAAGAACGCATACCATACAAAATATAAGCCCCATAACTATAAGGCTAATGATTGTTATAATAATTGATTTCAATAATATGTGCTTATTTTTTGTTGTTTTCAATGCTCATCATCTCTCCCCAAATCCAATAAAATATTATTAAATGCGTTCGATAAAAATTAAAAGTTTTGCTCAAGCTTTTTCAAAAGCTTGCAGTTTCCAAAGGTAGTCACCTACGGCAGAGCCTTTGGTCGCTCTCCGCAGAGAGCGAAATACTTTATGCTTCTCAAAGCGCAGGAGGGTAGAAAAACATTCCAAAGGAATGTTTTTCGTAGGGAACCCTCGCAGGGGGTTCCCTGAAAGCTATATTAAGAACTAACAGCTATTATCAAACCCACACTATTAAAACTATTTCAACTCCGCAATAGTAACGCCAGCATCGCCTTCGCCATATGTTCCAAGACGGTATGAACGGATTGAGGGGTGCTTTTTAAGGTGTGCCTGAATCTCCTTGCGAAGAACTCCCGTACCCTTTCCGTGAATAATAGTCAAAGTGTTCAAGTTCATAAGTATAGCAGAGTCTATTGCGTTATCAACGGACATAATCGCTTCCATAGCGGTCTGACCTCGCACATCAACCTCTGTCGAAGCTGTACGGCTGACATCAGTCTTAACAGTTCTTGTCGATTTGCGGATAGGCTTTTTAACTGTATCCTCCTTGAGAAGTCTAAGATTAGAAAACTCAACACGCATTTTGACAATTCCCGCCTGAACTAAGGCATTCTGAGCAGTTTCGTCAATATCAAGAATAATTCCCTTTTTATCTATGTCAAATATAAGAACATTATCGCCCTTTTTCAGCTTTCTTGGCAGAACATACTCATCATTTTTTCTGCGTTCGATAGGGTCGGCATCATTTTCCATATTTCTGATACCAGCCTTTAGCTTTGCCTTATCCTCGGCAGTAACATTCTGTTTTTTCTTAACTGCCTCAAGCTCATCAAGAAGGGCATATACTTGTGCCCTTGCCTTTTGTACTATGTTTCCAGCCTGAGCCTTTGCAAGGTCAAGCTCATTTTTAGCGTCTTTTTCTATGCGTTCAGCCTTTTCGTTAGCCTCTTTTAAAATCTGTTCAGACTCACGCTTAGTATTTTCGGCTTCAATAAGCTTTTCCTCAAGAACACTTCTGCTGTCCTCAAGCTTCTTAACAACTTCCTCAAAGCGAGTATTCTCTTGTGAAACAAGCTCTTCCGCACGAGCAATAATCTCATCATCAATACCAAGACTTTTAGAAATAGCAAAGGCATTCGACCTGCCAGGCATACCAATCAAAAGCCTGTAAGTTGGTCTTAAAGTCTTAATATCAAATTCACAGCAGCCATTTTCAACACCGTTTGCTTCAAGGGCGAAACGCTTGATTTCGTCATAGTGAGTTGTTGCGGCAAGCCTTACATCCATAGAACGAAGCCTTTCCAGAATAGCTGTTGCAAGAGCCGCACCCTCGGCAGGGTCAGTTCCCGAACCAAGCTCATCTATAAGTACAAGAGAACGGTCATTCGCTCTCTTTAAAATCTGAATTATCATAGTCATATGAGCAGAGAAGGTCGAAAGTGATTGCTCAATGCTCTGTTCATCGCCAATGTCCGCAAGAACATCATCAAAAACAGAAAGTTCACTATTATCCGATGCAGGAATCATCAGCCCACACATAGCCATAAGCGAAAAAAGACCGATAGTTTTAAGCGTAACCGTCTTACCGCCCGTATTAGGGCCTGTAATTACAAGAGTATCAAAGCTTGTTCCAAGTTCAATATCGGTTGCAACAACCTTTTCAGGGTCAATGAGTGGGTGACGAGCCTTTTTTATTTTAATTCTTCCATCTGCATTAAGTATCGGTGCAGTTGCCTTCATCTTATATGCAAGATTTGCCTTAGCAAAGATAAGATTAAGCTGTACAAGAATATCATAGCTCTTGCACATAGAATCCGCATAAGCACCTATTTCCGCAGAAAGATTTGCAAGTATTCTTTCGATTTCAGCCTGTTCTTTAGAGCGTAAAATTCTAATATCATTATTAGCCTCAACAACTCCCATAGGCTCGATAAAGACTGTCGCACCACTCGCCGAAGTATCGTGTACAAGTCCGGGAACAGAGCTTCTGAATTCTGCCTTTACTGGAATAACAAATCTTCCGCCACGAATAGTAACAATCGAATCCTGCAAAAATTTCTGATAAGATGCACTGTGTATAATCTTATCAAGCCTTTCTCTTACCTTAGAAGATGCAATAGAAATTTTTCTGCGAATATCCTGCAAATTATGTGATGCCGTATCCGCAATTTCATCTTCTGAAAGAATAGATGTTGTAATCTTAGTTTCAAGATACTTATTAGGAGCAAGCATATTAAACCTCATATCGAGTTTAGTTTCGATAGAGGCACTTTTCTTACGCCATTCCTCAAGAGAGCGGATAACTCTGAGAAGCTCCGCAATTCTAAGAAGCTCAAGAGTATTCAGAACCGCACCAGCCTGTGCTCTGCGGATAGCATTAGTCATATCACGAACAGTTCCGAATGACGGTGTACCAAAACGCCCAACAAGCATATGTGCGTCATTTGTTTCGGCAAGAAGCTCATTCGCCTCAAATAAACCGCTTGATGGCTCAAGTGCTAAAGCGGCTTCTCTTGAACGCTCAATAGAGGTTTCGTCCGCAAGAAGTAAAAGTATTTTGTCAAGCTCAAGACATTTATAAAATTTATTTTCCATATATTATCAAATCCTCAAATAAAGCAGTTCAAAATTTCAAATCACGATTTCATAGTATTATAGAAATCAAGCGATGCAAAGTGTCTGCCAACTGTATATATTAAATATTGTTCAGTGGCATAGGAAAATTCCTGTAAAGCCGTACCTGTAACATTAAAAGAGAAAATCTTTTCAAAATCTGCATAAATACTATGACGCATAGAAGTCAAAGCTCCTATACTAAGTGGGATATAATTTTCCTCACCCTTATAGCACGAATCGCAAAGCAATGTTCCCTCCGCCTTAGAAAAATACATAATCTTAGATTCGTATATTTTACACTTATCACAGCATACTAAATTTGGCATAAAGCCTGCAAGTGACAAAAGTCTAAGCTCAAAAACTGCCTTTATAAGCGGCATAGGACGCTTTCCATTTGCGACAAAATAAAGTGAATTCAATATCAATCTAAGGTAAGGAACAGTTTCCGCACCCTCTGGAACAATATTTATCATCAATTCGCAGAAATATTGAGCAAGTGCAAGCTTTTCTATATCGAGCCTCAATTCATAAAACACGCTCAAAGACTCAGCTTGGTCAATTATGTATTTATCCCGTCCCTTAAAGATAGAAAGACGGGAATAGCAAAGAGATTGTGTTCCGACGCAAAGATTAGATTTTATATTTTTTGCATTCTTAGCAAAACAGCGAATAATACCGTCACTTTCAGTAAGCACAGTAACGAGCTTATCGCTCTCTCCAACGCTCTGCTCTGTCAGAATAAGTCCCTTTGTCTGTATCCTCATATTGTGTATCACCTGATGAGTTAGAATATTTTTCCGTACAATAAATAAGATAATCTTCAACCTTGCCTGTTGAAGTAAAGTTCAGCCACGCCGTATTTTCATCAAGCCTATCCATATAGAACGCCTCCTTCAAACAAATAATTCTCTCACTATAATTATTTGTTTAGAAAGCAAAATATATGAGTTGAAAATATTACCGCAAGAAATTTTTAAGATTAAACTTCCACAAGAAACTCAAAAGTTTCGCTCGTGACTAATTAAGGGAAGATTATTGATGCGAATTACGAAATTCCCAATGAACTACCGTTAGGGCGAACTATGTTCGCCTTTGAAAAAAGAGATGTTAAGGGCGTTGCCCTTAAAACCCATGAGGGACTCCGTCCCTCAACC
>ERZ1026970.436-NODE-436-length-14371-cov-4.412056_pt1 | contig 14371 bp, 10 predicted proteins | sample MGYA00519563_ERZ1026970 | MGnify/ENA primary metagenome ERZ1026970 (study PRJEB26926, sample SAMN06164665) | human gut metagenome | biome: ENVO:00009003; feature: ENVO:2100002; material: ENVO:00002003 | host: Homo sapiens | place: USA | collected 2012 ... | reverse complement strand
GTCGAATACGTTTAATACATTATCGCTGTTAATATCGGCAGCGTCTGCGTTTTCAATATACCTGACTGATTGTACAAGATATTTTTGGAGCATTACAAGATCTGCGGCATTAACCTGTCCGTCAGAATTTATATCTCCGATTTCAAATTCCGAAGGATCATTTTTAAGCTCAAGAACTCCGAAGCCTGACGTGTTGATGTATCCCTGACCGGTAAGATCGCTCCAATTGGCTATTCCGGTTCGTTTGCCCTCTCCGTTGTCGTCGTTGATCTGCACGTCATAACCGACAACCTGATTGGCTTCAAATTCTTTAATAGTATGCGGTATGGCAATTTCGACAATATAACCGCCGTCCGTTATTTTTGCCGCTGTCTTATATATGTCCGGAGATTTTCCGTCAGTAACAGTCACCTCGTTGTCATAGTTGACTCTTATCTGAATGTCATCTTCCTCATAATATGAGGTCTTTCCGTTATTTTCATCAAAAAATATTTCTACCGTGTCTTGTTCATATGCGCTTGCGTTAGCTTTGCTTAGGTTTTTATCCTTAACCTCTATCATGAAATAAATATAATCTTTATCCCATAAAGCCTTTGCAGTACCGTAGGCTCCGTCCTTGCCCATAGTATATTTATTGACGTCGACGGCTTCAGCCTGCCGCCAGCAGTCGTCGATATTACCGTCTATTACAGGAGCCTCCGATATCTTATATGCTGCTGCGCTCAGCGGCTGTCCGATAAAATTAAGCTTGCCGAAGGTATACTCTATGTCTTCAGCGCCTTGAATTTCATTTGTGTTCCAGGCATAATAATTATAAACGCCGGATTTATCTGTTTCCTCTTCAATAATTATCTCCATACCTGCCGAGGCGCCGGATTTTATACTGAGTTCAGACAAATCTATTTCAATATCTTTTGTTTCTCCGGCCTTTAAATGAACTGATTTTGAAATAAGCGTCTCATCTGTTTTGCCTTCAAATACTATTCTTGCATTTCCGGTTACAGCGGATTCAAGTCTGAAAATAACTGTATTTCCGCTCCATATTGTTCTGAAGGACGCTGCATTAACAATTTCGTTTTTCTTTTGCAGCCTGAACGCCTTTTCATAGTCGGAATCAGTTCCGTTATATTCCAATGAGCTTGACGTTTTTATTTTCTGAATTTCCTTGTCCGTATCAGCCACAGCGTAAAATGCGTCTTTTGCCTGATAATCGGTATCGAACAGATTTGGATATCCTCCGATCCATGAGCTGCTGTCAGAAATTCCCCATGTTATAACTGCCGTAAGATTTACACCTTTATTTACCAGTTTTTTAAATAGGTTGAAAACATCCTGATAACGCTGTGCCAGGTCAAGCATGTTTTCCTGACTGTTTGATTTTTGATCTATATCAAGCTCGGTAATGTGTATTTCAAGACCAAGCTCATCATATTTTCTGAACGCTTCCTCATAAAGCTCTATGGAAGGATAGCTCATGCCTATGTGGGACTGCATGCCTATGCCGTCGATATTTCCCTCCTTAACAAGCTCTTTAATTTTTTTAATGATTCCGTCTCGCTTTGCGGGAGTATATTCGTTATAATCATTATAAAACAGCTTGCAGCCTTCCGGAGCGTATTTTCTTGCAAATTTAAAGGCGTAATTGATAAACGAATCGTCGCCGAATACCTTAACCCATGCAGACTGACCCGACACAATATTATTTGAGCCGGCCTCACGCATTGTTCCTTGCTCTGAAAAGGCTTCGTTGACTACGTCCCATGCGTAAAATTCAACCTCCGGATATTCGTCCTTGAGCGTCTGCATAAGATTTTTTATATAGTTTTCAAGCCTTTTTATCATTACCTCTTTTGATACCCATGCGCCGTCGTCATTAAAATTTTCCTTAAAGAACCAGTCCGGCGTCTGACTGTGCCATACAAGAACGTGGCCTCTTACTTTTATATTGTTTTCCTTTACGAAATCAAGCTGTTTTCTTGCAGCGTCAATATTCACCTGAGGATTTGTATCGTCGTTGTGTTCAGCAGCATATTTTTTTGACGCCGACTGATCAAGAGTTGAATCCGGCTTTAATGTGTTTCCGAATGTTATGCTGTCGTAGTGCTTTACTATAATATCCTTTGCTGCCTGGACCTCCATATCGCCCTTTGAGCAGGAGCCTCCGAGAATAAAATAATCAGAATATACGTCCTTAAGGCTTGGAATATCCATCTGAGCCTGCGGCTCGGGAAGCGGCTCTGCGGATACATTATCTATATAAAAATCCATAAGATCCTGATCCGTTACGCTTGCGTCATTTTTCCAAGCCGTTTGAAAATAAATCACAAAATTTGCAGCGTCAGCCGGTATAGTATATTTCGCTTCAATTTTAGCCCATTCGCCCTTAGAGGCGGTAACCCGTCCGATTTCGATATATTGCTCTTTGCCTTCCTGCTGAAACTGTATATTCATGGAAAAGGTCTGTGTTTCCGACCATTCGTCACCGTTATACATAACCCAGCCCGTGAATTTATAATAGCCCTTTGCGGAAAGAACCATTGTTTTATTTTCTGAGGGACCGTTCCAAAGGCTTTTTCTGCCGGAAGTGAATAAAGCGCTGCTTCCTTCGCAGCCGACGCCTGAAACAATTTCGCAAACGGCGTCGCCTCTTCCGCTCCAGCCGTTTATTCCACTCTCAAAATTTTCGGTGAAGCCTTCTGCCGTTTCACCGTCATCATTAGGCTCGCCCGTTGCCGAAATGTCGTCGATATAAAAGTTTATAAGATTAGACGGCGTTTCAAAATAAATCGTTACGTTTGAAGCGTCGTCCGGAATGGTATAATTTCCGCCTACCTTCGCCCATTCGCCTTTTTTTGCCTGGGTATTTGCAATTGATTTATACTGTTCTTTGCCGCTTGAATCCTTGTATAGTATCTGTAAATTGATCTGCTCGGTATCGTTTCCTTCATCTTGCATTACATATCCGCTGATGTAATAGTTTTTACCTGGTCGCAGCTCTTTTATTTTAGCGCATGCGGCGCCGTGCCATGCGATTGTTCTTTCGCTAACATAAAGCGATTTACTGCCTGTGTTTGCGGCAGCGTCCACAACGCTTATGGAGGCGTCGCCTCTGCCAGCCCATCCGCCGAAGCCGTTTTCAAAATCGTCTTTAAAAATTTCAACGATTTCAGCCGACGCCGAAAAAGGCATGGTAGCTGTCATGCATATTAGCATAGCTGCTGAAATAATGCATGATATTATTCGTTTTTTTATCATATGATGCTCTCCTGTATATTATTTTTTTCATTAAAAAGTATAAACCATTTTATAAATTTTGTCAACTATAACGATTAATTTTGTGATAAATATCAAAAATCTTATGCGGGTTACTGTAAATCAGACAAATGATATGGCAAAATACTGTAAAAATCATATTTTATATAACGGACGAATATACATTAATAAAACTTTATTTTAAATGAATGGAGGAATAATTTTGAACGATAACGATTTCAGAAATGAAAGTCAAAGATATTTTGATGAAATGATGAAGCTGTATGCAAAAAGCGGAAATGCGAATTCTAATGCGGAAGGGGTACAGTCCGGACCATCATCTGCTTTAGGTAATTCAATACCTGTGAATAATAATTCAGCGACTCAAAGGATAAATAATGCGGAAAGAATGTCTGATAATAATATGTCAGAGCCTGAAATAAATTTAAATGAGGTTAGAGAAATGCCGCAGGGACAAACGGGTACGGAGCGGCAGCAAAGTATGATGAGAGAAATGCCGCAGGGGCAAACGGGTATGGAAACACAGAATAGGTTGATGAGGGAAACTATGGATAGAAACGGCGATGATTCTCAGAAAAGCGCCGTTGAGAGATTGGCAGAAAATATTTTTTCCGAAGCAGAAATTTCTAATATGGAAAACGATGTAAGGGAAGACGAATCTAATTTTGAAAATCGTTTTCCGTCGCCTATTATACCTGATTTTATTAGGCAGTCATCACCGCGGCAGGAGAATAGGCCCGTTACAATAACAGAACCCGGTATATCATCAAGGACTACCGGTCGAACGGTTAATCCTGTAAACAGCGAGCATGGTTTTTTAAAGGTTGAGGTTAGAACCGGCGAAAACGGAATACCGGTATCGGGAGCAGCAGTCTCAGTAACAAAAAAGAACGGAAAAGAAGAGGATATAATGTTTACGGGAATTACCGATGAAAGCGGTTCTGTTCCGATTATAGAGCTTCCGGCTCCGCCTATGGGAACAGATAACACTCCGGAATCGTTTGAGCATTATGAAACATATATGGTGAGCGCCTATTCAAACGGCTTTTACCGCGAAGTCAGTGAAAATGTTCCGATATTTTCCGGAATAACTTCGATACAGAGGTTTAATCTGATACCGGAGCCTTTTAATTATGACGATATGGGGCGGTCAATTGTAATTGAAAATACTGAACCTGATTTCTAATTGCATGATTTTACCGCCGACTATAAAGAAGGAGAAATTTTTATGACAGGAGAACCTTTTATTCCGGAAACAATAATCGTGCATCTTGGCAGACCTGATGAGGACGCCAGAAACGTTACGGTCAGCTTTCCGGATTATGTGAAAAATGTGGCGAGCAGCGAGATTTTTCCTAACTGGCCTGAAAATGCGCTGAGAGCTAATATATATACTATCGTTACATTCGCTCTTAACCGCGTTTACACGGAATGGTACCGTTCAAAGGGATATGATTTTGATATTACGGATTCTACGCAGTATGATCAGAAGTTTATATTCGGTCGTGAAGTTTTTGAAAATATAAGCAATATAGTAGACGAGATATTCAACGATTACATAGTACGTCAGGGAAATGTCGAGCCTCTTTTTGCACAGTTCTGCAACGGCACAACCGTAACCTGCGACGGGCTTTCTCAATGGGGAACGGTTGATCTTGCCGAAAGAGGCTATACGCCTTATCAGATTCTTCAATATTATTACGGGGAAGATATTAATATTGTTCAAAACGCGCCGATCTCCGCGGCAATTCCGTCTTTTCCTGAAATAGATCTCAAAACCGGTATACAGTCAAACGAGGTCAGAGACGTTCAGATTCGGCTGAACCGTATTTCAAGAAATTATCCGGCGATACCTAAAATACCGGTTACAGACGGTATTTATGACGACAGTACCGAGGAGGCGGTAAAAAAGTTTCAGGAAATTTTTAATCTTCCCGTAACCGGTACTGTCAATAAGGCTACATGGTATAAAATTATGTACATTTATACAAGCGTAAAAAAGCTTGCGGAGCTTAATTCCGAGGGTCTTAGCGTGGAGGATATTCAGAAGCAGTATATAACGGAGCTGAGCATAGGAATGCAGACTCCGGAGGTAAGAGTTCTTCAGTATTTTCTGGCGGTAATCGGCGCATATTACGCCGCCGTAATGCCCGTCGATATTACCGGTTATTTCGGAGAGCAGACGGAACGTTCTGTAAGGTCTTTCCAGCAGGTTTACGGTCTTCCGCAGACGGGAACGGTAGACAGGCAGACATGGGTTGATATTTACAGAGCCTACGAGGGCATCGTGGAATCCATACCGATTACGGACGGCTCCGATGTTATTCTATATCAGGGCAGAGTACTCAGAGAAGGCATGACGGGGGAGGATGTTAAAATTCTTCAGGAATATCTTTCGTTTATTAATCAGACATTTCCTAATATACCGGCAGTGGAGAATACGGGTTATTTCGGTCCGGTAACGCGTTCGTCTGTTCTTGCGTTTCAGCGGCAGTTCGATCTGCCGGTCAACGGAATAGTTGGAGGACCGACTTGGAACGAGATAGCGGGCGTTTATTCCGATTTAAAATATGGTTTTGACAAAAGGCCATATCAGAATCCCGGATATGTTATTCAGTGAGAGGGAGGAAATGTGAATTATGTTCAGCGACGAACAGCTTAGGCAGCATATAAGAGAGCTTCAGCAGTTTTTATTTGGAATTTCGCATTATAATGTGAGAATTCCTGTTATTATTCCGGATGGAATATACGGCGCGGAAACCGCGGGAGCTATCAAAATATTTCAACAGGAATATGGGTTAATGCCGACGGGAGAAGTAGACAGGTATACATGGGATAAACTGGCAGACGTACACAGGGAGATTTTCATAAATATAATAAGACCGGACGCTTTCAGGAAAAATTCCTTGCTGATACCGGGCAGCGCAGGGCCGGTCGTTTATCTGGTTCAGGTCATGCTTAATACTATATCGGATAGGTATGATAATATTCCTCCGTTAGGTTTAACAGGTATATATGACGAACCTACAGAAAAATCCGTTAATATGTTTAAGGAGGTAACAGGCGACCGCAATAATTACGAAGGGATCGACGCAGAATTATGGAATGAAATCGTTTCAGCGTTTAATAAACTGGTATAGTTAAAAAATCCTCCTAAATCATAGGAGGATTTTTACATTTTATGGATATAAATATTATTTGATAAGCGTTTTTGCCGTTTCTATAGCATCATATGAATTTATTGCGCCGTCGTATTTAACATTTTACATGAATAATAATTTACAAATTTCGAGTTATTTCTTTAATTGATGTTTACAATTTTTAAACGGCATGATATAATGTATTTATATAATAATCAAGGATTGTGCAGTATATAACTTTCGGGGGACGGCGGAATGTTTGCAAAAATCAATAGTCTTGGTCTTTTCGGACTTAACGCTTTCAGCGTAGATGTAGAAGTTGAAATAAGCAGGGGTATACCTGTTTTTGATATTGTAGGTCTGCCGGATTTGGTAGTCAGGGAAAGCAGAGAGCGCATAAAGGCTTCTATGAGGAGCTGCGGTATGGAGTTTCCCGTAGCGAGGGTAATGGTGAATCTTGCGCCGGCAGGAACCCGTAAAAGCGGATCTGTTCATGATACGGCGATTTTTATGGCGGTAATGAAAGCCGCGGGATATATAAACGCGGAGCTGGATAGCTTCTGCTTTATCGGAGAGCTTTCACTAAACGGAGATCTGCGTCCTGTAAACGGCGTTCTGCCGATGGTTCTGCTTGCAAAGGAAGAGGGAATGAAAGGGGTATTCGTTCCTTCGGAAAACGCTTTTGAAGCGACGGTAGCCGACGGCATTGATATTTACGGGGTTTCGGATATAAAAGAGCTGATAGAGCATTTTACAAGTTCCCGCCGTATAAAAAAATCCGGAAAATTCAAGCTGCCCGTCAGGGACAAAGGCCCTACTCTGGATTTTGCTGATGTTAAGGGCCAGCGAACGGCCAAGGCCGCTCTTGAAATTGCGGCCGCCGGAGGACATAACGCTCTTTTAATAGGTACTCCGGGAAGCGGAAAGAGCATGCTTGCAAAAAGAATGCCTTCTATTCTGCCGGATATGACCTTTGACGAGTCGATAGAAACGACAAAAATACATTCTATTTCCGGAATGCTTGATCCTGCTTCTCCGTTTGTGACTTCAAGACCGTTTAGGGCTCCTCATCATACGATTTCTTCAGCAGGGCTTGCAGGCGGAGGAACAATTCCTAAACCCGGTGAAATTTCCATTGCTCATAATGGTCTGCTTTTTCTGGACGAGCTTGCGGAATTTGACAGAAGGACTCTTGAAATACTTCGCCAGCCTCTTGAGGACGGCAGAGTGACTATTTCAAGAGCCTCCGGAACTGTCGTTTATCCTGCTTCAATAATGCTTATTGCGGCGATGAATCCTTGTCCCTGCGGATATTACGGGCATCCAAGCGGAAAATGCAGGTGCAGTCATAAGCAGGTGGCCAATTATCTTTCAAAGATTTCGGGACCTATGCTGGACAGATTCGATCTGCACATAGAGGTTGCTCCTGTCGAATTCAGCGATATATCGTCCGATAAGAAGGAGGAATCCTCGGCGGAGATCAGAAAAAGGGTTTCATCCGCAAGGGATATTCAGAATGAACGGTTTAAAGGAACCGGTATTACCTGCAATGCTAAAATAACTCCTGACCGTCTTAACGGTTTTTGCCCTATGGACGATAAGGCAAAAGCTTTTATAGGAATGGCCTTTGACCGTCTTGGATTATCTGCCAGAGCTTATGACAGGCTATTAAAAGTAGCAAGGACTATTTCGGATCTGAACGGCTGCGAAAAAATAGAGAAAGAACATATATCCGCCGCGATACAGTTTCGCAGTCTTGACAGAAAATACTGGAGCGGCGAAGAACAAAAGTAAAAAATTGAAAGGCAGCAAAATTTATGAAACCCATTTTAAAAAAATTCTCAGGCTTTTACAGGCGGCTTGATAAAGGCCTGCTGGTAGTTGTTACGGTTTGCTCGGTAATAAGCGTCGTGCTGCTGTATTCTCTTTATAAAAATGAAGTAGGCGGCATTGAAAGCGGCTATTATGTTACTCAGCTTGTTTCAACCGCACTCGGAATCGTCGTATGTCTTATAGTAGCTTCCATTGATTATCATACGCTGTCGAGGCTGTGGTTTTTATATGCTCCCGCGGCGCTTTTTCTTGTTCTGCTGACGTTTACAGGTCTTGGCCTTCAGAGAGCTGGTGCAGACGATAGGGCATGGCTTAATCTCGGATTTACAACAATACAGCCGTCGGAGCTTCTTAAGCTCGCTTTTATATTTACGTTTTCATTTCATCTGTCAAAGGACGAGGCCAATATTAACCGTCCGCTTCATCTTCTGCTGATTCTTATTCATGCGGCTGTGCCGATAGGTCTTATAGTCCTTCAGGGAGATTATGGAACGGCTATGGTATTTTTGGTTATGTTTATAATAATGCTGTTTTCTGCGGGACTTTCAATTAAATATATAATTGCGGCTATTGTTATAACGCCTCCGATAATTTATATCCTTTGGAATTATGTTTTGCAGTCGCTGCATAAAAATCGTATTCTTGTTCTGTTACACCCGGGTACGGATCCTATGGGTTTGGAATATCAACAGGATCTGGGACTTGCTTCTCTCGGAGCAGGCGGTCTTTTCGGAAAAGGTCTTTTCGGGGGGAATGATTACGTAGAGGTACCGGAAATACATAATGATTTTATTTTTGCTTATATAGGTCAGGTATTCGGATTTGTCGGAGCGATTGCCGTTATCATATTGCTTGCTTATATTTGCATTAAAATATTAAACGACAGCCGTAATACAATGGACAAGTTGGGAAAGCTTATATGCTTAGGGACCTTTGCGATGATTTTCACCCATTGTTTTATGAATATAGGCATGGTTTTAAAGGTGATGCCTGTTATCGGAATACCGCTTCCGTTTTTTAGCGCCGGAGGTACCGCCTTGGTAAGTATGTATGTATCTATAGGAATGGTGCTGAGCTGCTGCGCTCATAATAATAAGAAATACAGAATGTTTTACGATGAAGATTAAAGGATCTGATAATGGATACTAAAGATATAATAAAAAAGATTGCAAAGGTTCATGAAGCGACTACCGATGAGATTTCCGCTGTGATAAAAAACAGTGAAAACGACGGTTTCCTGTTTGAGTGCGCGGATAAAGTCAGAAGAGAGGCGTATGGAACAGATGTTTATATCAGAGGCTTAATAGAATTTACAAACTATTGTAAAAATAATTGCTTCTACTGCGGTATCAGGCGTGACAACAGGAATATTAAGCGATATCGGCTTTCAATAGATGAAATTATGGAATGCTGTGAAGAGGGATATAAGCTCGGCTTTCGCACCTTTGTGCTTCAGGGAGGCGAGGACGCGGGCTTTACTGACGATATACTCTGTAATATGATATCAGGAATCAAAAAAAGATATTCTGACTGTGCAGTTACGCTTTCACTGGGAGAACGGACGGAGGAAAGCTATAAGCGTCTTTATGACAGCGGCGCGGACAGGTATCTTCTGCGTCATGAAACGGCTTCAAAGGAGCATTACGGCATGCTGCATCCACCTGAAATGTCTTTTGAAAGACGGATTGAATGTCTGAATAGTCTAAAAAAAATCGGTTTTCAGACAGGAGCCGGATTTATGGTGGGCTCTCCTTTTCAGACAACTGAAAATCTTGTATCAGATCTGCTGTTTATAAAAAGCCTTAAGCCTGAAATGGTAGGCATAGGTCCATTTATACCTCATAGTGAAACTCCTTTTAAGGATTATCCTCAGGGATTGCTTCGCGATACTTTAATTATGGTGGCTCTTACAAGGCTTATTCTTCCGAACGCTTTGATACCGTCGACAACGGCGCTCGGAACAATACATCCCGAGGGACGTGAGCTTGGATTAAAAGCGGGAGCAAACGTTGTTATGCCTAATCTTTCGCCCGTTAGATTCAGAAAGCTTTACGCGCTTTATGACAATAAGATATGTACCGGCGATGAATCCGCACAGTGCAGAATGTGCCTCGAGGGACGTGTAAAAGCCGCCGGATACAATATTGTAACGGATAGAGGTGACTGGCGTGTTCAATGAGTTTTCCAGAACAGAGCTGCTTTTGGGGGAAGAAAGCATGAATAAGCTTAGAAATTCTCATGTGGCTGTTTTCGGAATAGGAGGAGTAGGCTCTTATATCGCGGAGGGACTTGCAAGGTGCGGCGTTGGAAAGCTTACCCTTATTGATAACGACGAGGTTGTATTAACCAACCTTAATCGTCAGATTATCGCGCTTCATTCGACAATAGGAATGAAAAAAACAGACGCCGCGAAAAAAAGGATATTGGACATAAACCCAAATTCGGAGGTTTATGCTGTCGATTGCTTTTATACAGGCGGCGAGGTTGAATTAACGGAATTCGATTATATCGCCGACGCTATAGATACGGTCTCTTCAAAGCTTGCGCTGATTGAAAACGCATACAGGCTTGGAATTCCCATAATATCCTCTATGGGTACAGGCAATAAGCTTGATCCTTTAAGGCTTACCGTAACCGATATTTATGAAACACGGGTATGTCCGCTTGCAAAGGTTATGCGATATGAGCTGAAAAAAAGAAATGTAAAAAATCTTAAGGTAGTTTATTCTACTGAACAGCCATGCGCTCATAAAACAGAAAGCACGGAGGTTGCTTATAAAAGAAAGACGATCGGCAGCGTGTCTTTTGTGCCGTCCTGTGCCGGCTTGATAATTGCCGGAGAAATTATTAAGGATTTATGCTGAAAACAGTTGAAATTTTACCGGATTAATGGCATAATATATATAATTAAATTTCAGAGCTGCCAGAAAAGCTTACAGCGGCAGTTTCTTTCTGATTTAAAAAATATCCGATTAGGCAGACAGATTTTAAAATCTGCCAAAGGCGATTAAAACATGATAGGAGCTAATATATGGAACATCAGTTTTGCTTGATACTTGATTTCGGAGGACAGTATAATCAGCTTATTGCAAGAAGAGTCCGTGAATGCGGGGTTTATTGTGAAGTAAAAAGCTATAAGACCTCCATTGAAGAAATTAAGGCTTTAAATCCTGTGGGTATTATTTTTACAGGGGGACCAAACAGCGTTTATGATGAAAAGTCCCCTCATATAACAAAGGAAATCTTTGAACTGGGAATACCTATTCTGGGAATTTGTTACGGCTGTCAGCTGATGGCTGTTGCGCTGGGCGGCAGGGTTACAGCGTGCGTTACGTCGGAATATGGAAAAACGGAAACCTTTTATGATAAATCAAGCCGTATTTTCGGCGATATAGGCGAACTTCCGGACAAGGGTATTTCATGGATGAGTCATACTGATTACATATCTGAGATTCCGGAGGGGTTTAAAATTACGGCGCATACAGCCGACTGTCCTGCGGCGGCTATGGAAAACAATGAAAAAAAGCTGTATGCCGTTCAGTTTCATCCGGAGGTCAATCATACCGATTTCGGTCTTGAAATGATAGACGGCTTTTTAAAAAATGTGTGCGGCTGCCGCGGCGACTGGAGCATGAAAAATTATGCTAAGACTGCTATTGCACAGATTCGTGAGAAGGTAGGAAACGGTAAGGTGCTGCTGGCTTTATCCGGAGGAGTTGATAGCTCCGTAGCCGCCGCCCTGCTTGCAAAGGCTGTCGGAAATCAGCTTACATGCATTTTTGTTGATCATGGATTTATGCGTAAAAATGAAGGAGACGAGGTTGAAGCCGCATTTGAAGACAGCGGTATGAATTTTATAAGAGTTAACGCCAAGGAGCAGTTTATGTCTAAATTACGCGGAGTTTCGGATCCTGAAACAAAGCGAAAGACAATCGGAGAAGAATTTATACGTGTTTTTGAGCAGGAAGCAAAAAAAATCGGAAAGGTAGATTACCTTGTTCAGGGAACTATTTATCCGGATGTTATAGAAAGCGGAGCAGGAGATGCCGCGGTTATCAAATCCCATCATAATGTGGGAGGACTGCCGGATTACGTTGATTTCAAGGAAATAATAGAGCCTCTTAGAATGCTGTTTAAGGACGAGGTACGTCAGCTCGGTATCGAGCTTGGACTTTCAGAGGTTTTAGTTTGGCGTCAGCCGTTTCCGGGACCGGGACTTGCAATCAGGATTATCGGCGATATTACTGACGATAAGCTTGAAATCCTCAAGGATGCGGATTATATATTCCGTGAAGAAATTGCAAAAGCCGGTCTTGAACGCAGTATACATCAGTATTTTGCAGTTCTTACTAATATGCGTTCTGTTGGCGTAATGGGAGACAGCCGTACCTATGATTATACAGTTGCGCTGAGAGGCGTTACAACGACAGATTTTATGACCGCTGATTTTGCGAAGATTCCTTATGAGGTTTTAGAAATTGCAGCTTCAAGAATAGTTAACGAAGTTAAAAATGTAAATCGTATTGTTTATGATATAACTACAAAGCCGCCTGCTACTATTGAGTGGGAGTAAAATGAAACACCGTAAAAACCCAGTATTTATGCGGGTTTGCGGCACTTGAAGAAGTCTTTTGATAACAATTTGATAACAGTTATATCAGAGCGATTATTCTCGCTATCCAGTGGTTTGTGGGTAAGAGAATGATAAGAAATGGCTTTTAGATATAACAATCCATATTAGAACGCCCTTAGCTGTGGGGAACACGGCTAAGGGCGTTTTGTCGTGCTTAGATAAATTTATCGGAAAGAGAGGTTAATGATTTATTTATTTGTTTTAGAGCAGATAACTCATCTTTGATTTGGGGTTCAAGGCTTAAAATTTTATGGAGATAGTTTAAATCTACTTTATATTGTTCAGTAAAGGTTTGGTTGCAAGTAGAGTAACATATTTCAATATCCAACTCAGTTTCATTGAAGTTTGAAAAATCAAAGACAGTTCCAATATGTTGTTGTGGGGCAAGAAAAATGTTGTTTAGTTTGGAGATGTTAAAATCATCTATGTCAGATTGACCAGCTTTTTTCCAATCTAAATCGGGGGTGATTTTTAATGACAAAAGTTTTGCAGGGGAATTACCAAAGTTTTTGATAATTAAGTCATGGGTTATACTCGTTACACTTTTTTGAACATAAAATATGAGATTACCACGATTTTGCTCGAAATATTGTTTTTGCTGCTCATTTAGCTGTTTTTTCATTTCGGATAAATTTTTGTAAGTCAAAATGACCGCAATTATAGATGCTACTAATGCTAAGAAACTGACTACAATTCCTATGCATTGAAAAAGTGTTGAATGCCATTCAGCAGGTGTCATACTTGTTCTCCTTTTTAGTTAGTGTTTTAGGATTATTTATCTTTTAGGTGGTTTTTAAATGTTTCAGCAAGTGCGTCACTAAGTTCCTGTGAGGGTACTTTCGCCCAAAGCTGTGTGGTGTCGTACTTCGGGTAGTTGTAGCGCCAGCGGTCATAGTCCTCCTTGGTGATCTCCCCGGCCTCCAGCTTCGCCGCCTGTTCCCGCCACGCAATCAAGATTTTGTTCAGCTCACTGGCTTGACGGCCTCCCTGAAAAATATCTGCTTGCAGGCAGGCACGTCCATCCGCCTCTACCACTTTCAGACTGTAAACATCCTCCAAGGCGAACAGCGTATGGGCCAAACCTATGTAGTTGTCTATGTCCGGGACGCTCAACGCCTGGGGCGATACATCTAATGTTTGCGCCAGGGCAGCGGTCAAGTCGGCCTTCGGTGTCCGGGTGCCTGTTTCGTACTGTGCTAGACGAACATCGGCGGAACGCTCTGGAAAGCCCACCGCCATACCAAGATACTTCTGTGTCATACCCCGGAGGGTGCGAAAAAAATGGATGCGCTCTCCTATTGCCATAAATGCCAACTCCTATCTGGTGGTTTCTGTCGAAAGCAGTATAACATATTCGCTTAGTAACAGTCAAGAGTATCTTAAACAAAAAAGTTAAAAATTATTCCGCAAGCCACTTGACAAAACAAATTTGCTTAGTTATAATAGGTTAAGCATAAAGGCCTGTCTCTTATACACATCTCCGAGCCCACGA
>ERZ1026970.423-NODE-423-length-14661-cov-13.863686_pt1 | contig 14661 bp, 12 predicted proteins | sample MGYA00519563_ERZ1026970 | MGnify/ENA primary metagenome ERZ1026970 (study PRJEB26926, sample SAMN06164665) | human gut metagenome | biome: ENVO:00009003; feature: ENVO:2100002; material: ENVO:00002003 | host: Homo sapiens | place: USA | collected 2012 ... | reverse complement strand
ACTCCCTGTTTCCGCCACTGGCGGCGGTCGTCGTTGTTGCCCCTACCGAGGGGAGCCTCTGGCGAAGAGACAAAGCTTTGCGAAATGCCAAAGCCTCTCCTCGATAGGAGAGGTGGCAATGCGAAGCATTGACGGAGAGGTTTCATTCCTTACGGAGTCAGACGGTTGGGGCCGCGGAACAGGAACTCGGCGTCCTTGATGGACTGGCCGCAGAGCAGCATGGTCAGACGGTCGATGCCCAGACCGAAGCCGCCGTGCGGGGGGCAGCCGTACTGGAAGAACTCCAGATAGAACTTGACATCCTCGGCCAGACCCTTTTCCTCAGCCTGCTTCTTCAGCACCTCGTAGCGGTGCTCACGCTGGGCACCGGTGGTGATCTCCACGCCGCGCCAGATCAGGTCGTAGCCCTGCGGCACGCCGTTCTCGTCGCGCATGTGGTAGAAAGCACGCTTCTCGGCAGAGTAATCGGTGATGAACAGGAACTCGTGGCCGTAGTGCTTCTTGACCCAGTCGTAGCTCAGGCGCTCGGCCTCGGTGGTCAGGTCGCCCTTCTCGCTCTCATCAACAGTGTAACCGAACTCCTCTTCCAGAGCCTTGTACAGGTCGGCCAGCTTGACCACAGGGAACGGCGTGGTGGGGACGACGACTTCCAGACCAAACAGCTCCTTGATCTGCTCACCGTACTGCTCCTTGACGGCCTTCAGGCCGGCAGTCAGAAGCTCTTCCTCCATCTTCATAACGTCCTTGTAAGAGGTGATGTAGCTGAACTCGAGGTCAAAGCCGGAAAACTCGGTGGAGTGCTTGTTGGTGTAGCTCTTCTCCGCGCGGAAGACGGGGCCGGTCTCAAAGATGCGCTCGAAGCCGGCGGCCATGGCCATCTGCTTATAGAACTGAGGGCTCTGGGCCAGATAGGCGTTGCGGTCGAAGTAGTCCACCTTGAACACCTCAGAGCCGCTCTCGCTGGCAGCAGCGATGAGCTTCGGGGTGTGGATCTCGATGAAGCTGCGCTCGAGCAGGAACTGACGCATGGCGTTGACGAAGCAGCTCTGTGCCTTGAACATCAGCTGGTTCTCGTCGGTGCGCAGGTCGATCCAGCGGTAGTCGATGCGCTGGTCGATGCTGGAGCGCTCCACAGCCTTCTTTTTCTTGGTGGCTGCGATCTCCTTGCGGACGATGGGCAGCGCGTCGGCGATGCTCTCGATCTCGATGGCCTCGGGGATCATCTCGATGCCGCCCATCTTGACGTAGTCGTTCTCGACCACCTTACCGGTGACAGTGATGACAGAATCAGGGGTCAGCTGATCGATGGTGTCCACCAGATCAGGATGATCCTCTTTTTCAACCGTGATCTGCAGCTTGCCGGTGATATCCTTCAGTACGATAAAGGCCATATACTTGCTGTTGCGCAGGTTTTCAATAAAGCCCTGTACCTTGACCGTATTGCCAATTTCCTTTTGTACCTCGTTGATGTAGGTGCGATTCATGGAAATCCTCCTTTGATGTCTTATACCGTTTTATTATACGCCTTTCAGGGGATAAATCAAGTATTCTGCCCGGGCCAGTCTTACTTCTTGTGGTTTTCCTCTTCGTGCAAAGTGCCGGTGCCGCCCTCCACCACGCCGTCGTGGTCGAGCACCGCCCTGATGGTGCCAAAGAAGCACTTTACGTCCATGCCAAAGCTCAGGTGCTCCACATAGTAGCCGTCCAGCCGGGCCTTGTCCACGATCTCCAGCTCATCCCGCCCATGGATCTGGGCCCAGCCGGTCAGGCCGGGGCGGACATCGTTGGCACCGTACTTGTCCCGCTCGGCCAGCAGGTCATACTGGTTCCACAGCGCCGGGCGCGGGCCGATGATGGACATCTGCCCCGCCACAATGTTATAGATCTGCGGCAGCTCATCCAGGCTGGTGCGGCGCAGGAACGCCCCGCTTTTGGTGATATAGCTGTCTGCGTTTTTCAGCAGGTGGGTGGGCACATCGTGGGGGGTATCCCCGCGCATGGTGCGGAACTTTAAGATATTAAAGCATTTTTTGCCGCGGCCAACCCGGCGCTGCTTAAAGAACACCGGTCCCGGTGAATCTTTTTTGATCCACAGGGCAATAATTCCCATTGGGATCGCCAGCACCACACAGGCTGCCAGCGACAAAATCAGGTCAAGCAAACGCTTGATGCAGGATTCATACATAAGTCAAGCCTCCTTGGGGAAGGTTTTGCGCCCGCAGGCCCCGCCAGACCGCCGTCACTGGGCGTTCTGCTGGGTGGAATGCTGTTCGTCCAGCGCCTTTTGCAGCTCTTCCTTATCAATGGTTTCAGTGTTGCCATGGGCGGCGCTTACGGTGTGGTCCTCGTTCACCACGCGGTTGGGGTGATAAGTGCCCACCATGCGCTGCAGGCTGAGCACCACACCCTCGTCATTATGCTCCGCATCGTGACGCAGGTTCTGCAGCTCCTCATAGAATGCCGCCAGGTCAATCTGCATGGGCGGAGCAATAAAGATTTTATCGTGGGCGGTTTTGGTCATGCGGTCCTGCTCGGAATCCAGCATCAGCTCCTCGTACAGCTTTTCGCCGGGGCGCAGGCCCGTTACCTTGATTTCCATGTTTACGTTCGGCTCATAACCATAGAACCGGATCAGCCGGGTGGCCAGGTCCATGATTTTGACCGGCTCACCCATATCCAGCACATAGATGCTGCCGCTCTGGGCCAGACCGCCGGCCTGCAGCACCAGCTGGGCAGCTTCCGGGATCGTCATAAAGTAGCGCACGATGTCCGGGTGGGTGATGGTAACGGGGCCGCCGTTCTTGATCTGCTCTTCAAACAGCGGGATCACGCTGCCATGGCTGCCCAACACATTGCCAAAGCGCACGGCCATGCACTTCATGGAAGTGTTCTTAGCAAAGGTCTGGATCAGCATTTCGCAGATGCGTTTGGTGCAGCCCATAACATTGGTAGGATTGACTGCCTTATCGGTCGAAAGCTGCACAAAGCGCTCCACCCCATGCTCCGCCGCGCTGGTCAGCAGGTTTTTGGTGCCGAACACGTTGTTTTTAACGGCTTCCGCCGGGCTTACTTCCATCAGCGGCACATGCTTGTGGGCAGCTGCATGGAACACAACGGATGGATGATAGGTTTCAAACACTTCATCCAGACGCTTGATATCGCGGATGGAGCCAATCAGCGTGACAACGTTGATATCTGCACCGTATTTATTGCGCAGCTCCATTTCCAGCTCGTAGGCGCAATTTTCGTAAATATCGAAAATCAACAGCTGGCGCGGGCGGTAGCGCATGATCTGGCGGCACAGCTCACTGCCGATGGAGCCGCCGCCGCCCGTGACCAGAACCACCTTGTCATGCAGGTATTCCGAGATCTGGGCGCTGTTCAGCTGCACTTCATCGCGGGAAAGAAAGTCCGAGGTGTTCAGTTCACGCAGACCGGCCACCATCGGCTTGCCGTTGGCATCCACCGCCTGCGGGTCAGACAGCATCCGCACGCGGCAATGGGTGGAGTTGCACAAGTTGATCACTTCGTTCAGGCGCTCGCCTTTCAGCGTGGTGATGGCGATGATGATCTCCACAATATGGTACTTGCGCACCAATTCCGGGATATCCGAAATGGTGCCGCGCACCGGCACGCCCTGCACGCGCAGGCCTTTTTTGGTCAGGTCGTCATCCACGATCACGACCGGGTTGCCAAAGCTGGAGTTTTTGCTTTTGCACAGGTTGACTGCCCAGGCACCGGCGTTGCCAGCGCCGACGATCAGCAGCGGGGTTGCATCCCGCGGGGCGGCGTTGCTTTTTTGTTTGGCGCGGTTATCCTTGCGCAGGCGGGTAGCGGTGCGCACAAAGCGCCACAAAAAGCGCACTCCCGCAATGGCTGCCGTGTTGAACACTGCGCCCAGAATCAGCACCGTACCGCTGATGGGGCGGGTGCGGAAGATCAGATCAAACAGCAGGATAAAACCCGTTGCCAGGCCGGATAGACAGGTCAGGCGGGCAAGGTCCCGCATGCCGGCATACTCCCACATGATCTCATACAGGCCGCCAAACCAGAACACGACCATATAAATAACCAGCACGTACGGCAGCATGGGAGCCATGGCACGGATCACTTCGGCTCGCAGCACCGCGGCGGGCACAATGGAATCCTCACCGTCAAACCGCAGCAGAATTGCCAGATAATAACAAAACACAATCAGCCCGCAGTCCAGCAGCATTAACAAAATGCGGCGCGGCAAGCCGTTGATGAGTTGCCTGTTTTTCTGTTTCATTGCACTATCTTCCTGTTTCTTCAATAATGTCGCAGCCGGCTGTCCCCTGCACAGCTGCCGCGCAGCGCCTGCGCCGCCCGCGGCCGTTCCTTCCAAAACCAAGGCGCAGCGGGCATTTTTCTATTTTCTCAAATCTTGTTTGATTTGTGGCAATACCGCATAATTCTAAGTGCCGATACGGCGAGCGAGGTGCGGCAGCTGCTAAGCCAAAAGCGCAGATAATACTGGATGCTGCAAAGGTGAGCGCCGCCAGTGGCGGAAACAGCGAACCGAAGCAGGGGCAGCGGTCGCAGAGTGCGAGGGGCTTTTGCCCCCGAAGCACGATGCGGGTACCGCAACCCGACATTATCGAGCATTTTGGCAACGCAGATGCCGTGTCGCAGCCGCCGGAGCGGTGCTTGAGCCGTTAGGCGGGAATTGTGCGGTGTTGCCTTAGGAGTTTATGGTGCGGCTTGCGCTGCGTATTAAAATCATAACACTCTTATACTCTCTCCGTTTCCTCACTTCTAATTATTGCCGCTTCCAAAAATTCCGTCCTTCAACTCCTAACTCCTACTTCCTACCTCCTAACTTATGAACCATCTTCTCCAATCTCAACTCCAATCCTATGCTTCCTCCGGGCTTTACCCCTTGCACATGCCGGGGCACAAGCGGCGGGTGGTGCCGGCACCGGGCCTGCCCGCCGGGTGGGATATGACCGAAGTTCCCGGCGTAGATGACCTGCACGATGCAGACGGCATTTTGGCCGATGCCATGGCCCGCACCGCCGCCCTGTGGGGGGCAAAGCGAACCTGGTATCTGGTCAACGGCTCCACCTGCGGCATTCTGGCCGCCATCCGGGCCGCTGTCGTCAGTTCCGGCCGCACCGCCGTCATCTGCGCGCGCAACTGCCACAAATCCGTTTACCACGCCATTGAGCTCAACCGCTTAACGGCACACTGGCTGGTGCCCCCCGTGGACCCAGCGTTCGGCATTTACGGCAGCATCACCCCCGCCATGGTAGCGGATGCCCTGCACGCCTGCCCGGATGCCGCTGCGGTCATCCTTACCAGCCCCACCTATGAGGGTGTTTTGAGTGATCTTGCCGCCATTGCCGCTTTGTGCCACGCCGCCAACGTTCCCCTGATCGTGGACGAAGCCCACGGCGCGCACTATCTGCCACTGGCCGCCGCCCACGGCTGGCAGGGCGGTGCCATTGCTGCCGGGGCGGATGTCATCATTCAAAGCCCGCACAAGACACTGCCCAGCCTGACCCAGACTGCCCTGCTGCACTGGAACAGTTCTTTCATTCCGCCGCAGGAGCTGGAACGCCAGCTGGATGTGTTTGAAACCAGTTCCCCCTCCTATCCGTTAATGGCCAGTCTGGACGGCTGCACCGGCCTGCTGGCCGAACACGGCGATGCCTGGTTTGCCGCCTGGCGTGCCCGCTTGCAGCGGTTCAGCGGCGCTGTGCGCCCACTGCGCCGCCTGCGCGTGCTCTGCCATGGGATGGATGATGTTTCTGCCCACCCCGGCTTTTTTGCCCACGATTCCGGCAAGATCCTCGTCAACGGTGCTGCTGCCGGGCTGACCGGCCCCGCCCTGGCGGAACTGCTGCGCCGGGACTGGCAGTTTGAAACCGAGATGTCCTGTGGTGCCAACGTGCTGGCCATGACCTCCCCCTGCGATGAAGAAACCGCCCTTGACCGTTTTGCCGCTGCCCTGTTGGTGATCGATGCTGCGGCGGCGCAGAACGCTCCCCTGCCCGCCTCGGCGCAGGTGCTGCCCACCCCCGGCCCAGCCGCCTGTTCCATCGCACAGGCGCTTTTGGCCCCGCACACCGCGTTGGCACTGCAACATGCCGTTGGCCGCACCTCGGCGGAGTATGTCTGGGCATATCCGCCGGGCGTTCCGCTGCTGGCACCGGGCGAAGTGATCACTCCGGAATTCATCGCGGCCTGCACCGCCCTTGCTGCCTGCGGCACCCACCTGCACCACACTGGCCTTGGCGGTGGCTCCACTTTGGATGTTCTGCCATAGCACCATTCCTGTTGTGGGCAAAAAACTGCCCGCCTCCCCGCAAAAATCCCCGCTTTTGCTTGACAAACCCTATGGTTTCCGTGTATATTTAATATAATCTATATTTATAGAAGAGGTGAAATTTCATGAAGCACATTCAGACTCTGAACACCCGCGATATGGCTAAGAGCCTCCAGAACGGCGGCTGCGGCGAATGCCAGACTTCCTGCCAGAGCGCCTGCAAGACCAGCTGCGGCATTGCCAACCAGCCTTGCGAGAAGAAGTAATTTTTACTCGAACTGGCTTTCTGCCGGGACTGCCTTTTACCAAAAAGGCGCTCCCGGTTCTTTTTATGTAACCCCACTTTGATTCGGATATGAGGAATAGTATGATCCATCAATATAAACTCAACGGCTACAACATTGTGCTGGATGTCTACAGCGGCAGCGTTCACGCCGTAGACGAACTGGCGTATGACGCCATCGCTCTGGTCGATGCCGGCCACCCCCGCGCAGAAGCTGCCGACCTGCTGGCAAAGAAATATGCTGACCATCCCGAAGTGACCGCCGAGGACATCAACGACTGCTTTGACGATATCGAAGAACTGAAGGCCGATGGCAAGCTGTTTGCCGAAGATATTTACGCTGACCATGCCTTTGACTTCAAGAATCGTTCCACCGTTGTCAAGGCACTCTGCCTGCATGTGGCCCACACCTGCAATCTGAACTGCGAATACTGCTTTGCCGCCCAGGGCAAGTTCCACGGCCAGTCCGGCCTGATGAGCTTTGAGACCGGCAAGCGTGCGCTGGATTTCCTGGTGGAGCACAGCGGCACCCGCCACAACCTGGAGGTTGACTTTTTCGGCGGCGAACCGCTGATGAACTTTGAGGTCTGCAAACAGCTGGTTGCCTATGCTCGCAGCATTGAAAAAGAAAAAGGCAAGAACTTCCGCTTTACCCTGACCACCAACGGCATCGGCATCACCGATGAAGTCATTGAGTGGGCCAACAAAGAGTGCTACAACGTGGTTCTTTCTCTGGATGGCCGCAAGGAGGTCAACGACCGTTTCCGCAAGGATATTGCAGGCCGCGGCAGCTATGACCGCATTGTGCCCAAGTTCCAGCAGCTGGTCAAGGCCCGCGGCGGTAAGGGCTACTACATGCGCGGCACCTTCACCCATTACAACACCGATTTCACCAACGACCTGTTCCACATGGCGGATGATCTCGGCTTTGACGAGCTTTCCATGGAGCCGGTCGTGAGCAAGGCCGGCAGTCCCGAAGCCCTGACCGAAGCCGACCTGCCCATCCTGTTTGACCAGTATGAGCTGCTGGCCAAGGATATGCTCCGCCGTGAAAAAGCCGGTCATCCCATCACCTTCTACCATTACATGATCGACTTGGCCCATGGCCCCTGCATTTACAAGCGCATTTCCGGCTGTGGTTCCGGCACCGAATATATGGCCGTTACCCCCTGGGGCGACCTGTACCCCTGCCATCAGTTTGTCGGCGACCCGGATTACAAGCTGGGCGATATCTGGAACGGCGTTACCAACACCGAACTGCGGGATGAATTCAAGCTGTGCAACGTGTACGCCCGCCCCGACTGCAAGGATTGCTGGGCACGCCTGTACTGCGCGGGCGGCTGCGCCGCCAACGCCCTGCACGCCACCGGCGATATCCACGGTGTGTATGAATATGGCTGCGAAGTGTTCCGCAAGCGCATTGAATGTGCCCTGATGATCAAAGTAGCCGAAAGCCTTGATCCCGAGCTGGCAGGCCGCGCCGCAACGGCAGCTCCTGCCACCGACGAGGACTGTGGCGACTGTTCCTCCTGCGAATAATTTCCTTTTCCCAGGGTGTATCTGAAAAGTCGAAAATATCGGCTGTTTCTTTGTTTTCAGATACACCTTAACCGCCTTAACCGCCGAGCCAGCAAAATCGGCGTTTCTTGTTTATCCCCGCACCAAATCTTCCATCAAATTCATCTGGCAAAGCCGGAATAAGGAGCGTAACTTGTATGGAATACCGTGTTTGCCGCAATACCCCTGCCCCCTATAATGACCTCAACGGCAAAATCAGCCTGCTGGGTCTTGGCACCATGCGCCTGCCCCTGCGGGACGCCGCCGACCAGACCAGCATTGACGAGGAAAAGGCACAGGAGATTTTTGATTATGCCTATGCCCACGGCGTGAACTATTTCGATACTGCCTACCCCTACCACGGCGGCATGAGCGAAAAGTTCTGCGGCAAAGCTCTGGCCAAGTATCCCCGCGTCAGCTATCACCTTGCCAGCAAACTGCCCGGCTGGCTGTTGAAATGCGATGAGGATGTGCCCCGTATTTTTAACGAGCAGTTGGCCAACTGCCGCACTGATTACTTTGATTTTTACCTTGTTCACTCTGTGCATGAAAGCAGCTGGTCCAATTACGTCAAGTACCACGCCTATGACCAGCTGAACGAGCTGCGCAAGGCGGGCAAAATCAAGCGGCTGGGCTTTTCTTTCCATGGCAGCGCTGAGCAGCTGTCAGAGATCCTTGCTGCAGGCGATTGGGATTTTGTACAGCTGCAGCTCAATTATTTTGACTGGGACTATCAGCAGAGCCGCAAAAAATACGAGCTGTGCGCCGCTGCCGGGCTGCAGGTCATCGTTATGGAGCCGGTGCGCGGCGGGATGCTGAACACCCTTTGCCCTGAAGCCGCTGCCCTGCTGCATCAGGCCGCCCCGGAAAAGAGCCTGGCCAGCTGGGCCATTCGCTGGGTTGCCAGCCTGCCCAATGTGCTGTGCGTACTTTCCGGCATGACTACCCTGGAGCAGGTACAGGATAACGTGGCTTCCATGGATCCCTTTATTCCGCTTTCCACCACCGAGCAGGATACCCTCGCCCGTGCGCTGGATGTGTTCAAGGCCCAAAAGCTTGCCCCCTGCACGGCCTGCAAGTACTGCATGCCCTGCCCCGCCGGGGTCAACATTCCGGGCATGCTGCACGCCTGGAACGAATACCTCCTGTGTGGTGACCGCCTCGCCACCCTAAAAGAGGAATATGAGGACGCCCCCGCCGCCACCCGCGCCGAGCATTGCATCAAGTGCGGTGCCTGCCTGCCCAAATGCCCCCAGCACATCGACATCCGTTCCATGATGAGCACCATCTGCGATACGCTGTGATTTTTGGATTTACGGGGGATTTTTCCAACCTTTTTGAAAAAAGGCTTCGGCGAAAACCTTTAATCCAATAGGTACAATCGTATAAATAAGGCGCACCACGGGGATTATTCTGTGGTGCGCCTGTTTTTTGTTGTTCCTGTTTATGATCCCTGCCTATGCGGAATTACAGCAGGTTCAACCCTTGCCACGAACTTTTTCCCGCCGTCCCATTCCGAATTCCTAATTTTTCCCCTCTCCGCGTAAAATGCCAAAAGCCCGATGTCAACACGGCATCGGGCTTTTGGATTTTCTGCATATAAAACGTTAATTTACTTATCCTGCGCGTTATGCTTCGCGGCAAACGGCAGCTTGCCATAGATTCCGCCGGTCGTCTCCTTGGCGGCACAGATTTTATCTGCCAGGCACACCAGCCACGCTTCACGGCAGGTGGGTGGGATGGGGGTTAAGGGGAACATGTGCTTTTTGATGATCTCCCGCTCCACCGGGGTCAGCTTCCAATCCTCGCTTGCGTTGTGCAGGGCGGTGCCTGGGTGGGTAAAACCATGCCAGTGGTGGCCGTTGGCTTTATCGTGCCAATCATACAAAAAGTAATCATGCAGCAATGCACCGCGGATCAGCGCCCGCTCGTTTACGCGCAGGTGCAGCGTTTCCGCCAAGACGCAGGCGGTATCCGCCACGCTGACGCAGTGGGCATACACGCTGACCTTGCCGTGCTGGATGCACCGCCGGGTTGCCGTGTAGCGGCCCTCTTTTTCCAGCCGGGCGGCTGCGGCTGCCACGCGGGCTTCGATTGCCCTGCGGCGTTCCCCGCTCAACTGAAGGTCACCACATCATCACGCGGGGCCGCGGCAGGCTCCACGTTGATGGCCGTCAGCACCGGGCCGACAGAATCCGGGGTCTGGCCCTTGTAAATCGGGTGGTATTTCAGGTTCACCTTTGCCGTTACCGTGATCCAGTCACGCTGCTTCAGGTTCTTGTACTCCGTGTACTTGCAGGGGAAGCCCACAAACTGGATATCCTGCACGCAGCAGGTCATGGCAAAGCGGCCGGGCACAAAGCTGTCCTTGCCGGCGCGGTTGGTCTGGCACACCTGAGCCAGGAATTTCACCGTTTTGCCGTCGTACTTCTGCATCTCATCCATGCAATCCATATACCACACGCCAAAGAACTCTTCGGGAATCTCGATCACCGGGGCGTTTACATCGAACGGCAGCGGGTCCGGGATATCGTCATAGGCAACGCTGCCATCCTTGAACTCATAGGCGATATCGCAGCGGCGGCTGGCCTGGCGCACCAGCTTGTGGATCAGCTGGTGGCTTTCGTCATCGTTTACCGCCTCGGCACGGTTCACCACCAGCAGCTCGCTGCCGCGCAGCTTGTCCAGCAGCAGGCCGCGCATGGCATTGTCGTTGGCATAGGTCTTGATGGTAGTGCCGTCTGCGGTGGCCAGGCACTGGTAAATCAGCCAGTTATCCGGCAGGGCATCGTACAGCTCCTGCACCAGCCACATGCCGTTGTATTCAATGATCACACGCCCACAGTCAGACTTTTCAGCCAGCTGCTGCAGGTGTTCGCGGTTCAGTTCCGCTTTGTCCTCAATGGTGGCAACGGTCACGCCGCCAAAGGCAAATCGCTCGGAATCATATTCCTCTTCGCCTTCCTCACAGATCAACAGCAGCGTTTTGTCGCCGGAATCAAACTGCGGGTCCTCCATTGTTTCCTGAATAAACTTGGTTTTGCCGCTTTCCAGCATACCCACAAAGAGGTAACAGGGAATCTCTTTCTGCGCCATGTTTTACTCCTTTACAAATCAGGCGTGGAACAGCTCTTCCACCTCATGTTCCTTCAGCTGGGAACCGATCACGCACACCTTGCCGGTAACATCGGGGCCGCAGGTGCGGATCTCATGCTCACCGGGCACCATGTCGAACTCGTACCAGGTGTCGCCACCGTCCACAATGCCCTTGGCACGCAGCACAGCGCCGTACTCGCCGGAATCCAGCGTGGTCAGGATGCTCTCCAGCTCGTCATGGCTGTACTTGTGGGCAGTCTCATGGCCCCAGCTGGTGAACACTTCGTCTGCATCGTGGTCATGATGATGGTGATGATGGCCGCAGCAGCACTCGCCGTCATGGTGGTGATGATGGTGTTCATGCTCGTCATCGTCATCGTCGTCATCATGGTCGTGGTGGTGATGGCAGCATTCGTGGCCGTGGTCATCATCCTCGTCATGATGGTGGTGATGCTCGTGCTCATCCTCATCATCGTCGTCATCATCATGGTCGTGGTGATGGTGGCAGCACTCGTGGCTGTCCTCATCATGGTCATGGTGGTGGTGATGATGATGCTCTTCCTCATCCTCGTCCGCATGGGCAGCATTGGAAGCCTGTGCTTCGCTCAGAAGCTCGGCAACCAGGTCGCGCTTACCATCCATAACGGAAACGATCTGTGCACCGGTCAGTTCGTTCCAATCGGTGGTCACAATGGTGGCGGTGGGGTTCTTTTCCTGGATCAAGGCAACGGCTGCGGCAACCTTCTTCTCGTCTGCGCTGCCGGTGCGGCTCAGGATGATGCAGGATGCGTGGCTGATCTGGTCATCATAGAACTCGCCAAAGTTCTTCATATACATTTTGACCTTGTTCACATCGGCCACAGTCACAAAGCTGTTCAGGCTGACCGGCAGGGTCTCGCCCACACCCTCAACAGCGCGGGTCACATCACTCAGCTTGCCAACGCCGGAAGGCTCGATCAGGATGCGGTCAGGATGATAAGTCTCCACGACCTTTTTCAGTGCCTCGCGGAAGTCGCCCACCAGAGAGCAGCAGATGCAGCCGGAGTTCAGCTCGTTGACCTGAATGCCAGCCTCACGCATAAAGCCGCCGTCAATGCCGATCTCGCCGAATTCGTTTTCGATCAGCACGATCTTTTCACCCTGGAACGCTTCCTTGATGAGCTTTTTGATCAGGGTCGTTTTACCTGCACCCAAAAAGCCGGAGAAAATATCAATTTTAGTTACCTGTTCTGCCATGGTAATATTCCCTTCTATCTTAAAGTTTGTTTGTGTTGTTAGCAATCTTGTTTTCTTACTGCTAACCTTATTATATCAAACCCGTCAAGAGCTTTTCGCCCATTTGGGCCTGCCAAAATTTGAAATTTTTGAAAACTTCTTGCCCTGTCAGCGCCTTTTTGCCGCGGCGTTTCCCCCGTTTGCTGCAAAATTCTCTCACCTTTCAGCAGTTTGCCCGAAAAACCGCCCAGTATCGCCTGAAAAACCGTTTTTTCTATTGAATTTTACGCCGGGCGCGTGTTACACTTGATTTATGCTGTTTTTACCGAAATTTTGCCTTGTTCACGCCCTGTTTTGGAGGTGAGCACCTTGCCCGCTGCCCCTGCATCCCGCGCCGCCGGGCGCGAAGTGACCCCCGTGGAACTGTTCCGCCTGCTGCCCGCCCATTTCGCCGCGGTACTGGTTTGTACCCTGCTGGGAGGTATTCTGGCCTTTGCTGCCGCACGCCTTGCCCCGCGCAGCTACCAGGCCGAAGCCCAGCTGTATGTTGCCGCCGCACAGGAGGGGCTGACCTCCGGCTATGCGGAACTGCAATTAACGGCTGATTATCAGGAGCTTTTGACCAGCCGCACCATGCTGGAATCCGTTATTTCCACCCTTGGCCTTTCCACGGATACTGCCCACTTAAAAGACCAGATTACCATTCTGCACCCGGCAGATACCCATATTCTGCGCATTGTTGCGGCCGATTCCTCCCCACAGCGCGCAGCAGATATTGCCAACGCACTGGCTGCCCTTGCGTTGGATGATCTCTCTGCCCGCATGGGCACCACCCCGCCCCGCCTGGTGGAGCAGGCAGCCCCGCCGCAGCGCTTTTCCGGGCCGGGGGCTGTGTTCCACGCAGCGTTTGGCGCTGGCATCGGCTTTTTGCTCTGCTTTGCTTTCCTCTGCCTGCGTTACCTGCGGGATGACCACATTTATACGGCGGACGATCTGGCCCGTTGCCTTGGCTCTTCGCCACTGGCCTGCATCCCGGATGCCACGCCCCGCCGCCTCCATACCCGGAAAGGCGGCCGCCCATGAAAGAACTTGCTTTGAACCACCTGCCGGAGCTGGCACCCCGGACGGTTGAATCCCTGAATCTGCTGCGCCTGCGTCTGGAACAGACAGCCCCAGACGCCAAAATCATTCTGCTCACCAGCACTACCCCGCAGGAAGGTAAAACTACTCTGGCTTTGCAGTTCTGGCAGCTGCTTGCCGGGCTTGGCCAGCGCTGCCTGCTGGTTGACGGTGACCTGCGCCATTCCGGCATCTGCCGCCAGTGCGGGCTGACCGGTGAACACAAAGTGCCGGGTCTGGCACACTATCTTTCCGGCAGCGTTCCTCTGGAGGAAGTTCTCTACCACACCGAGATCCGCGGCACCTGCCTGGTTCCGGCCTCCGGCACCACCAGCCGCCCGGCCCTGCTACTGGAACATCCCCGTTTTGCCCGCATGGTGGAAAGCTGTGCACCAAAGTTTGCTTATCTTTTGGTAGATGCTCCAGCCCTGAGCGAATGCAGTGACGCTCTCAGCCTTGCCAAGGTATGTGACGGTGCCCTGCTTGTGGTACAAAGCGGCGGCGTTACCCATCAGGAGCTGCGCCAGGCGGCTCACCTTCTGCAGGGCTGCGACCTGCCGCTGCTGGGCACTGTGCTGAACCGCACCCCGTATTGACCTTTTATGAAAACATGTTAGAATGGACTTGTTCAACATTCTGCATATAAGGAGAGGACTATTTTGACGACCAATGAAAAAATCGCCGCTCTGCGCGCCGCTGCCCAAGCAGCCGGTGCCCACGGTGTTCTGCTGATGACCAGCGACCCCCACTCCAGTGAATATCTGCCCGCTTATTACAACAGCCTGCCGTTTTTCTCCGGCTTTACCGGCGAGAACTCCACCCTCGTTGTCACCCTGACCGGCAGCGCCCTGTGGTGCGATGGCCGCTTTTATGTTCAGGGTGACCGTCAGCTGGCCGGTACCGAAATTGAGTGCATGCACGCCGGTTCTGCCGGGGTGCCCACTGTGGAAGAGTACCTGACCGCCCATTTTGCCGCAGGCCAGACCCTGCTGCTGGATGGCAGCTGCGTGCCTGCCACCATTGCCAACGGCTATGCCGCCGCTCTGGCCAAGAGCGGTGCCAAGCTGGAAAGCAAGGATATCGTCTCCCCCCTGTGGGAGAG
>ERZ1026970.415-NODE-415-length-14785-cov-4.809708_pt1 | contig 14785 bp, 10 predicted proteins | sample MGYA00519563_ERZ1026970 | MGnify/ENA primary metagenome ERZ1026970 (study PRJEB26926, sample SAMN06164665) | human gut metagenome | biome: ENVO:00009003; feature: ENVO:2100002; material: ENVO:00002003 | host: Homo sapiens | place: USA | collected 2012 ... | reverse complement strand
CTGCTTAACCACTGAAATTTCCACTTTCTGACGTTCATTGTCAAATGTAGCTGTCTGTTCGATCACTGGTGTTTCCTGGTCTTTGTAAGAGAAAGTAATTATCTGTGCTTCGCTATTTAAAACAAAGCCTTCCGGTGCAGACGTTTCCACAATCTTATAACTTCCAAGTGGAAGATTCTTCATGACCGCTTTTCCATCTTTATCGGTTGTAACAGTTTTTACCAGAGCACCTGCTGCATATTCCAGAATACGGTTTCCATTATCGTCTTTCTGGAAATCTGCGGTATAAATGTCCTCTGCTGCATAAATTTCAAACTCTGCTCCTTCCAGATTTTCTGTCTGATATGTAAAATCATCTTCAAATCCATCCAGAACTTCGCCTTTCTTCACGATAGTCAGTTCTCCCTTAACCGGATGATTCTCATAAATCACTTCGATTCCAAGGACTTTATCAAGATATTTCATGCTCTCGCCCCCTGTCTTAACTCCCTTTCTGTATTATAACTCTTTTTAAGTTAAGATGCAATATTTGAGTTAAGAGCAGTTAAAAATCAACATTATAAAAAATCATTTTCACAAAAAACCAGGTGCAGCATGAGCATTACACCCACGCTGCACCGGACATTCCATCATCGACTGCTTTGTCTATTTTCTTCTTCCTGCTCATGCAGCTGCTCTTTTTTCTGTTCGTCCTCTTTCAGGATTTCCTGAACAATCTTCTGCGCCACAAGCCAATCCTGCATTTCCGTTTTTGTCTTGCGGTACTCTGCATAAGAGCTTTTCTTTCGTTCCAGGAGCATCGCATACTCTGCGTTCAGCTCGCTGATGCGCGGGAGCTTTTTGTCAGAGCCGTTCTCTTTCTTATAATCATCAAACGCCTTTTTCGCCGCGCTGCGCAAGGACAGCATATCCCGATGGGCTTCATAGAACTCCTGATTGTAGCCGGATGCTTTATACGCGGCAAAAACATCTTTTGTCTTGGCATAATTGATTAGATGCTTCCGCAGCACCGACACTTCCGACATCCGTGCCTCATCTGCCTTTACAGATTCCAGCAGCGCATCGCATTTTTCAGAAATTTCATCTGCTTTTTCTTTCAGCTCTGCATAACTCTTGATTCCATGCTCCTCCATGAACATCATGGCTTTTGCCATCTGCTTCAGATTAAAGACTTTCGCCCAACGCGCATATCCTGCGCCTTTGCCTGCCTGCATTTTGGCACGGACATCAATCAGGAACGACAGCTCCGCCTTCTGATGCACCTGTGCTGACCGTGCGCTTGTGCGGGTTTTCTCTGCAAATTTGCTTTTATGAACCACATTCCCAGCAATCACTTCGCAGAGTTCTTCGACCGAATATCCTTTGCCAAGAGAGCGGAAGCGGGCAAATCTGGCATGGCCTTTTCCCCGCAGTGCAGGCTGTTTTCCATCTTTATACTCGTACCCTGCTTCCTGCAAAATTCCAATCAGTTCCTGGAAGTCTTTTGGCTTTCTTTCCAATGCTGCATCAATGGCCTCACAGATTTCATCCCGCTGCGACTTTTTCTCCGGGTATTCCGTTCTCTTCTTCCGCTCCCCGTAGGGCTTTCGGACAATGACCGACAACCGGTGTTCCAGGCAGACGATATCACTGAGCCTTGCCAGCGCAAGACCGGATAAGCGAAAATCTCGGAATTTTCTGGTGCAGTCTAATGTAGTTGAATTAAAAATAATATGGTTATGAATGTGCGCACGATCAACATGGGTAGCCACGATAAATGCGTGTTTTCCCTTGGTGAATCGCATGGCCGTCTCATACCCAACCTTGTTTGCTTCCTCCGGTGAGATCTCTCCGGGTTTAAAGGATTGTCGAATCTGATATGCAATCACATCATGCGCCTGAGTTCTTCCCGTGATGTGCTCATACTGCCGTTTGGAAAGCAGAAATTCTTCATCACAGGTCTTTGCGTCACAGGCATACGCGCTGATATATTTTCCATCTTCCGTCTTTGCTGCATTCTCAGAATAATCAGTACGGTCAGCCAGACACTGCGCTACCGTCTTTCCTTTATTGATATGCAGCGCAATTAGTCTTGTAGCCGCCATTTTCATATTCCTCCATCTAAAAAGAGCTACCCGAAGGCAGCTCTTACCAATCTACTATTCTCATTTTAACATCTGTTCCCGGTCATAAGCTCCCTGCAAATAAACGGCCTGCTTGATGATTTCTTCCATATCGAAATAGACGCACATAATGCTTTCGTACAGCTTCCACACATTAGATTCGCTGCCGCCCACCATTTCCATCAGCTGGTCTTCCATCTTCGATTGCTCAGACTGTTTTTCCTGATAAGCAGTCTCTTCCACAAAATGATTCTCTCCATCTGTTTCCTCGTACCGTAAATCATAATAATCTTTCATAAACTGAATATCCATCTAATCCCTCCTCAAATTGTCAAAACATCCTCTACACGCTCGCACAGCCGTTCCATTAGTTCCATGATGCCGCCCGCACCAACCGCAGCTGCAAACAGTCCCATCTCAATCAGGGTCAGCAGGAACACATCCGTCCAGCTCGCCCGAACCACCGAATAGATGCCGCAGCCAAGAACAAACAGCATGATTGGCGAAAGCACCCACAGGGATAGCTGCATCAGCAGATTCCAGATAAAGCACAGAAATCGCAGCAGAAACGCAACTGGCAGCAACAGGATTTTCAGCATCAGCTTCAACAAAAAACATACGATCTTCATGGATTTCACCCCTTCGTTTTTCTTTTCATCTTCATTTTATCGTACCCGCTTGTCAAACACCACGATGTCAACAGGAAGACCTGCAAAAAATATGTAATGACACAGACTGTTTCATCTGTGCCATGTGCAATAGAAATTCCGCACGTTTGCGCCGTCATCGAATACCAGAAAGCCTCTTTAAGATCAGCTTTTGCATCTCCCAGAGTTCATCCAGTCGCTTCTGCAAATCCCGGATATCCTCCGCATAGATGCTTCCAGATTCATTGGCGCGTTTTGCGTACTGGTTCAGGTTGTTGCTGCATCGGCGAAGAAGTGTGGATACCTGCGCCACATCCGACAAATCAAGATTTACGCAGTACCCGTCCATCGCCATTTTTCTCATATAGGCACCGGTATTCCGAATCCCCAATTCTTTCTGCTTTTCACGAATCCTCGCCAGCTCTTCCGGGTTTACCCGGACATTGATCCAGTGTTCCCGAACACTCATAGTGCCACCTCCTCATCATTTCGATGTGTCATCGGCGGAATGCGCCCTGCACGGTCACGCAGCTCTGCCAGGACAGACGGCTTTTCCGTTGTTCTCTCACGGTCTGGATCATCATTTTCACGGTCATCCATATTCAGCAGTGCGTCCAGTTCTGCCAGTCTTGCACTCTTTTCCGCCAGTTCTGCCTCCTGGGGGAACGGCTTTCCAAGCTCGGCCTGCGCAGCTTCCTGCTGGCTCCTAAGATTGTCCAGCTGCTGTTCCGCCTTCTCCAGCCTTGCAGGAATCCCGGCAAGAGCATTATCCAAACGCTGGATATTGCCCGCAGCACTGGTGCCGATGGGCACCCGGTGGGTCATCTCGCCTTTCAGCAGCACCTGATACTCTTTCTGGAAGCTGTCATATGACAACTCCATCTTGAAACCGCGATAGCTGCCAAGCGGCACCGTCTCCAAACTCTGATTGGCTTTACAGACCGCAAGAATTGCTTCACCGGCCTCGGCTTTTTCAGTAAATCGTGTGCCATTCACCTCCATACTGCAGAACCCTTCTTCCGGCAGCGGATGTGCCGCCACCGTCCGAATATCCGACTGAAAGCCCTTGATGAACCCCTGCGTTTTCTCAATCTCCGCAGGGAAATATTTCATCAGCTTATCCTCCAATCGGTACTGCTGGCTCTGATGGTCTGCCTTCAATACTTTCAGCCTTGCAACATCTACATCCAAGTCCATTTTCTCCTTGATTTGCGGGTCTCCGGCACAAAGTGCCTTGATCTCTGCATAGGAAAGAGCCTGCTCATCTACATCATCACAGGAACGTACCGGAGATTTGCTGGTCATGATCTGGCTGATAAATTTCTGCTTATTCTCCAGTGTCTGATAGAGGTAGGCATCAAAAGTTCCTTCCGTCACATACTGATAAACCTGCACTTCTTTGTTTCGGTTTCCCTGACGGATAATACGACCATTTCGCTGGGTCATGTCCGCAGGCCGCCAGCCCACATCCAGATGATGCACGGCCACCAGCCTGTCCTGCACGTTCGTGCCTGCACCCATCTTCTGTGTCGAACCTAACAACACCCGCACCTGTCCGGTACGCACTTTGGCAAACAAATCCTTCTTTTTTGCCTCGGTATCGGCATCATGGATAAATGCGATTTCTTCCTCTGGCACACCGGACTGGATGAGTTTGGCGCGGATATCCTCATACACATTAAAGGTTCCATCGTTCTTCGGTGTGCTGAGGTCGCAGAACAGCAGCTGGGTCAGCTTATCCGACTGTCCTTCCTCATAAATCCGAAGCACATTCCGCACACAGGCGTTGAGCTTGCTATTTGGGTCATCCGGCAGGAGCGGATTCATCAGCCGCTGATCCAGTCCCAGCTTTCTGCCATCCGATGTGATTTTCAGCATGTTATCGACCGACGGGTCTACCACACCGGAATGCACAGCCGCCGCCCGTTCCGAAAGCTCCGCCACCATCGCCTGCTGATGCTCCGAAGGCTGCACCACCACGGTTTCAAACTTTGCCTCCGGCACCGGCAGATGCAGCTGATCGGAAGTCTTGATATCCGCCACTTCCTTGAACATATTCATCAGCTCCGGAAGGTTGAAGAACTTTGCAAATCTTGTTCTTGCCCGGTATCCGGTTCCCTCCGGTGCCAGCTCAATGGCTGTGGTGGTCTCACCAAAGGTAGAAGCCCAGCTGTCGAAATGGGTCAGCCCTTTCTGCTGCAACGTGCCGTACTGGAGATACCGCATCATGGTGTAAAGCTCCGTCATGCTGTTGCTGACCGGGGTGCCGGTCGCAAAAATGATGCCGCGCCCGCCTGTCAGCTCGTCCATATACTGGCACTTCATAAACATATCCGAAGATTTCTGCGCTTCCGATGTGGATAAGCCTGCAACATTGCGCATTTTTGTGTAGAGGAACAGGTTCTTAAAGGCGTGCGCCTCGTCTACGAACAGCCGATCTACGCCCAGCTGCTCAAAGGTAATCACATCGTCTTTTCGGTCAGTTGCCCGGAGTTTCTCCAATCTCGCCTCCAATCCTTTCCGGGTCTTTTCCATCTGTTTGATGGAGAAACGTTCGCCATTCTGGGATTTCATCTCGGCAATGGCGTTTTCGATTTCATCAATCTGGGCAGTCAAAATCCGCTCCTGCCGTTCTGCGGACACCGGGATTTTCTCAAACTGGGAATGCCCGATGATGACTGCATCGTAATCACCAGTGGCAATTCGTGCGCAGAACTTCTTTCTGCGGGCCGTTTCAAAGTCCTTTTTGCTTGCCACCAGCAATTTTGCACTCGGATACAGACGCAGAAACTCGTTTGCCCACTGAAGGGTCAAATGATTCGGAACGACAAACATGGATTTCTGGCACAGTCCCAGCCGTTTTGCCTCCATAGCAGAAGCGGCCATCTCGAAAGTCTTACCGGCACCCACTTCGTGGGCCAGCAGCGTATTGCCGCCGTACAGCACATGAGCAATGGCATTCTGCTGGTGTTCCCGCAGCCGGATTTCCGGATTCATGCCGCCAAAGCGGATATGAGAACCATCATACTCACGGGGACGAGTGCTGTTGAACAGCTCGTTATACTTTTCCACAAGTTCCGCGCGGCGATAAGGGTCTTTCCACACCCAGTTCTGGAACGCATCCTTAATGGCCTGCTGTTTCTGCTGGGCGAGGGTGGTCTCCTTTTTATTCAGAACCCGCTTCTGCTTGCCGTCTGCATCCTCCACGGTATCGTAAATACGAATATCCCGCAGATTCAGCGTATCCTCCAGAATTCGGTAGGCATTGGCACGACTGGTGCCGTAGGTCATATAGGCATGAACATCATTCCGGCTCGGTGTACTCTTGCCGGTAATCTGCCACTCTGCCGTCATGGGAGAGAATTTCACTTCAATATTTCTGCGCAGATAGAACGGCGGTTCAAAGGTTTCTTCCATAAACTGCTGGATATAATCCCGATTGACCCATGTTGCACCAAGGCGCACATCAATCTCGGACGCATCCAGGTCTTTCGGCTGTGCTTTCTTCAAATATTCCGTGTTTACCGCAAAGGCAGGGTCAGAAGCCGCAGCCAGTTCTGCCACGCGGAGTTTTTCCCGGACATTGCCGGACAGATATTCATCAGCCGTCACCCAGCCGGTTTCCTCGCCGCCCTGCGTCATCGGGTCTTTGAAAATGACACCATGCAGTTCCTGCTGGATTTTTTCAAATTCTCCCGGTGTACCTAAAAGCTCCGACATATAGGGCAAATCCACTCTGCCGCGCTCTCCGATGGAGATTGCCAGAGCCTCTGCCGGAGTATCTACGCTGGTAACAGCCCGTTCCGGTCGAATCGTCCGTTTGGTGAACATATCCGCCTTGGATTCCAGCCTGCCGTTTTCATCTACATTTTCCAGAGAGCAGAGCAGATAATAAGACGAATCTTCTGAAAAAGCCTGCGCATTTGCACGGGAGTTGATAAGCCCATACTGATCGGCGAATCGGTCATAGGCTACATTCAGTTCCCGCTGTTTCTGGGCAATCGCGTCCTCCGGATAATCGTTCAGCTGATAGTAGATCAGTTCCTGCACAATGGTACGAAGCTCCACCATGCCCTTGATCCTGCCGGTGGCTGTCGCAGAAAGGTCAGCCTTTCGCATGATGCTGTTCTCACGGAAGTAGACATCCCCATCCACCACCGCATAGGAGAAGTTCTTTACATTGGGGTCTGCCGGAATGGTTTCGCCCTGCAAGGACAGTTCTTCCTCCGGTGCCAGCTCCTGCGCTTCATAGTGACCGCTGATATGCTGCACAGCCTCATGCAGCTGGTCTCCCAGATCCTCATCCGGAATCGGAATGACCGTACATTCTTCCTTGCCGTACTGGGTACTTTCTGTTGTAATCTCACCCAGCACCATTTCTGGGTGGTCAACAAAGTAGCTGTTGAGGGTTATTCCCTCCGATGTCAGCCCCAGATGCACCCAATCCGGCTCGATATCAATGGGATGGTCTCTCTTTTGCAGAAAAATGATATCCGACACTACATCTGTACCGGCATTGGCACGGAATGCGTTGTTAGGAAGTCGGATGGCTCCCAATAGTTCTGCCCGCTGCGCCAGATACTTTCGTGCATCCGGATTCTTGGAATCCATCGTGTAGCGGCTGGTAACAAAGGCCACGATGCCACCGGGACGAACCTGATCCAATGCCTTGGCAAAGAAATAGTTGTGGATAGAAAATCCGAGTTTATCATAGGGCTTATCGCTGACACGGTAGTTGCCAAAGGGCACATTGCCCACGGCCAGATCATAGAAGTCGCGCCGGTCGGTGGTTTCAAAGCCTGCCACCTTGATTTCTGCCTGCGGATACAATTTCTGCGCAATGCGCCCGGTGATGGAATCCAGTTCCACACCATACAGTCTGCTTCCCAGCATGGAATCCGGCAGCATACCGAAGAAGTTGCCGACACCCATCGACGGTTCCAGAATATTGCCTTTCTCAAATCCCATACCGTCCAATGCCTCATAGATTGCACGGATCACGGTAGGGCTGGTGTAATGCGCATTCAGAGTCGAAGCCCTGGCTGCGGCATATTCTTCTTCCGTAAGAGCTGCTTTCAGCTCCTTATATTCGCCTGTCCAGGCAGTTTTCTCTGTGTCAAAGGCATCTGCCAGCCCACCCCAGCCGACATAATTGGCCAGCGTTTCCTGTTCCTCCGGTGTCGCATCCCTATGCTGATTTTCTAAGGCTTTCAGCGTGTAGATGGCATCCATGTTGGCACGGAATTTCTGCTTAGGACTGCCTTCGCCGAGGTGAAAGCTGTTGATGCGGTAGTTCTCCGCATGTTTTGCTTCATGCCCTGCCCGGAACGCTTCTTTTTTTCCAGAATTCAGATCAACCACCAGATTGTGCAGGTGAACATTTTCCTCATGCCCCAAAATTCTTGCCAGATTTTCCTTGCTTTCCGAGCGGAAGATCGGATACACGGAATCCGGGTCCCGAAGTTCCACATCGAAAAGCCCGACTTTTTCAATCGTAAATGCCTTTCCGTCCAGATACAGCGTATCGCCAACGCGATAATCCGGCTGCACCGGAGCTGCCGGTTCTGGCTGCACAGTCGCAGGCTCATTTTCAGCCTTCATAACTCTGCTGCGAATTTCCTGCAACGCCTCTGATGCACTCACATAATCGGCAAATGTCTGCACTTTTCCGTCCGAATATCCGTAATACTCTTCTTTGACATAATCCCAGATGGCAAACGCATCTTTAGAATCCGGGAAATTCTCGCCGGTCATCGTAACTACAAATCGTTCATCCGGTGCATAGCCAGACTCTCTGGCAAGTTCTCTGGCGTGTTCCTGCATTTCCAGCACCAGAGGATCTGCCTCTGCGTGAGCCGGTTCCTGGACTTCTTCGGATTCCACATCCGGAAATGGAATGTCCTGCTGCAAATTCTGCTTGCTCTGTTCAACATAGAGCCAGTCTTTTACTTCTCGTTCCTGAACTTTTTCAATCAGTTGCTGGCGGTAAGTCTCTGCTTCCCATTCGCTGGTAAACTCTTCGCTAACACCATCCGGTTCCACATGAATGCCGTCCTGAATATCATCCCAAACCGCATAGCCATCGTCTGTCTCCATCACGGTAAAACGCTGGGGTGCTGCCAACTCGCTCCGGGCATAGACATCCGCAGCCGTATTCAGCATATTGTCCACATACTCATTTCCGGTATCGTAGCGTTCCGGTGGTGTTGGCGGAAATACATGGGCAGCAGTCGGCATAGGAAGCAGCGCGCCGTATTCCTGCTCCAGCTTCCGATACTCTTCCATTTCCAGTGCGGTCAGATACTGACCGTTTTCCACAAGCCGGTCTAACCGCTTATCCACTGCCGACCATGTGAGGCGCACTTCCCGGTCATGGTCATAATTGCGAAGCAGAATGCCTTTCCCATCATAATCAGCAAAACCGCGACTGCCATCCATAAAGGTATAGCTGTGACCGCCGAGACCGTATTCCGCTTTCAGGAATGCAGCTCGTTCTTTCGCTTCTCCTTGCTGCTGATACAGCGCATAAATACGGATTTTTCCGCCCTCAAAATTAGAGCCTGTCCGCAGCATCCGGTCGATTTCATCCTCAGAAATTACAAAAGCGGAGGGCTTTTCGCTCTCCGCTTCTCTGGCTGCATTCTCTGCCGCCGCATCAATTTTCTGAATCTGCTCTGCTTCGGACTGAAACAGACTCATGAAGTTTAACTGTTGATAAGTTCCGTCAGAATGACTTCCTCTGCCTGCGCTTTCAGCATGTTCATGTGCTGCACCCAGGCCATCTGGTTTGATTTCTTGTCCGGTGCCGGATTCGCTTTCAGAAGATCCGCCATCATCTGCTCCATCCGTGCGGTCGCGGTCTCCTGAATCTCCCACAGGTGCGGGTACAGCTTCTCGGTCAGGATCAGGTGATTGTACAGCAGCGTGTTGTTCTCCTGCAGAAACGCTCTGCGCATCCTCCCGTACTTGCCCAGGGGCTTCTGTTCCTGCACCGACAACTGGATGTCCGGAATCAGGTAATCGCCGTTCTTCGTGTAATTCAGCTCCATCATAGTTTTGGCTCCTTTCTGCCTGCTTATCTCTTTCATAGGTTCGGATCGTGCGTTCAATTTCCCGGAAGATCTGGCTGGACATTTCGCTGACCGCAGTTCCCAGCACATTGGCGGCAGCCTGCGTATTAAAATCAAAGATGTCCAGAAAATCCTCGTGCTCAAAATAGTCATCTGCATTGCCCACCGTCCGGGTAAAGACGGAATATGCGATGCTGACAGCGGCAGCTCTCTTAAAGGAAGCTCCGATGTTGAGTTCATCATATCCTTCCAGATAGGAATCTGCAACGATGTCACTGATCTGCCTGCGGTTTTCCTCCCAGTAATCCCTTGCAAGGCGTTCTGCCGCTTCCATGATATGATTTTCCAGAGACCCAGCACCGGCAGAAACATCAAATGCTGTATCCAGTGCGCGAATGATTGGCTGCTCATGCTCCGCATTCATTTTCCAGAGCTGTACCGGACGGGAATTTTTCCGTTCTCCGGTATCTGCCACATCAAATACATACCGCAGTTTCGGCTGCTCGCCGCGCATGTCCAAAAGAGCAATGCCCTTGGAGCCACGCTTCACATAGCGGTTCATCCGATCATTCCAGAGATCGTACTCTGCACAGGCCGTCGCTTCTGGTCTCTGCTTATAGATCATCAGCTGCTCCGCAAAAGGATACTTATAAAGCCGTGCGGATGTGGTCAGAAACGCTGTCCACTGCTCTTTGCTGCCAGTGATCTGTGCCGCAGCTTCCTGCGCCATCTGCATATAATAAGCCGTTTTCGTCATCATCTATTTTTTCCTCCTCTCCTTTATTCGTCTGGATACAAATCCAGTGCCTCATATTCTGCATCCGTCATCTCTGCCAGTTTTGCAAGCAGCGAGCCCGTCCACCTGCGCAGGTTTCTATCTCTGCCGGTCAGACTTTTCTGCATCATCTGAAGCTCTGCAATCAGCCCTGTCCGTGTGCCAGGGCTGTAAAGCATCATGAGCATCCATTCGTCATCCGTAAAACGCATTTATAACTCCTTTTCTTCGCAGCACCTGCGAGGCGGCGCAGGCGGCACCGCCTCCTGCTTTTCCTTCAGCTGATCCAGAACCGATGCTTTCTCCGCCGGTTCTTCCTTCTTTCCGTTATTGATTACGCCGTCAATCATACCGTAATCGTCTTCCATTGCCATTTCTGCGGCTTTCAGATAATTCTCCGGTTTCAAAAATCCGGGCAGCTCCTGGAAGCCGATGGAATCCACATAGTGACAGCTTACAACACCATTCTGCCGTAAAGCCACGATGTCAGACACAGAAAGACTATGCCCAGTAAAATCATCAGGGCGGGAAACATTGAATTTCGCATACAGTTCCTCCAACATCGTATTCTGATCCTTGTAGGGAAGCAGCGGAGCCGTATAAACCACTTCATAATGGTCAATATCCGGTTCCAGCCCCATCCGTTCCAGTTCGCGCATAGACGAAAAGCGTTCATATACCGTATCCTCGATGCGGCGAAGCTGCAAAATCGCATACTGGTCGGTAGCGCTGTCGAGAAATGCCATCATTCTTTCGTCCGGTGCCTGATTTCCATGCACTTCATCCCATTTTTCAATTCTTGCCATCGTTCATTTCTCCCTTCTCCATAAACGGCAGGCCGTTTTCCTTTGCTTCCTGTCGCTGCTGTTCCCGCCGCTTTTCACTGTACGGCGGTCGGATACCAACACAGCGTTTCGGAATCGTATAAGTGACCGACCCATGCTCCCGGTGCTCCAAAATAAACTGCTCCGGATACTGTTTTCGCAGTTCCCGGAGCTTCTTAATCAGGCGGCTGTCATGGGTGTAAATACTGGCAGTATCCAGTTCATTGTCAAAATTGATGACGGTTTCCTGCTCTGCCTTCGTAAGCTTATATTTCATCGCTCCGCCTCCTTCGCCTTAGCAGCTTTCACCGGCGTATCCGTTCTGGAAGACAAATCCGAGAGTTTACCCAGCACAGATTCCCGTCTGCTGATTTCTGCATCCTCTGCACGATCACAAAGTTCGTCATAATCAATCCGCGTCATGGTGCGGCCACCGAATCCATAATCCGAAAGAATCTGGTCTCTGGCTGCATTCATGCTGATTTCCGGGTTGTCGATCTGTCCACCGTCAATTTCCGTAAAGTCCTTATGATATAAGGTATAGTCGTAACCGTCCTCACAGGTCTGAATGGCAAGAAAGCCCTTGCTTCCCAAATCCCATGCGCTGCGTTCTTCCGTAATCAGCGGCTCCGGTCGGCATGTACCGCCACCGCGTTCCAGCATTTCTGCCAGCTGACAGATGTGCAAAACATCATACCCCAGGCGCAAATGATATTCGTCCATATATTCGCAGCGAGCTGAGAACTTCCGGTTCGGATACTCGATCTCCACTGCACTGCCATCCGGAATTTTGAACCGATCCTCGTAGTTGCTGGTGATAAACCGGATATTTTTTGCATTCTCCAGCTCAGGATCAGCCTTTTTCATCTGCCAGAGAACCTTTCTGCCGCCGCGTACCTGCTCCAGCATCTCCGGAGCTACCGGCGCAACGGCAAGACCGTCAAGCTGGGAAATCTTCTGAAGTGCTACCACCCTTGCGCTTTCTTCCAGCGTAGAAGACGGCTGTTTATCCAACACATCCCAGCCAATGTGTCCCTCGGCAATCTGCACCTTTCTGTCCATATCAAAGCAATGGAATTCCACGCCCTCCTGCTTTTCCTGCAAGGAAAGCAGAGCGACATTATCCACCAGATAAGCTGCATTCATCATTTTCATGCTCATTTTTTACCTCCAAACTCCAGCTTAAATGCTGCTGCACCGTCCTCGCCGGTCTCTACATGAACGGTTGTGTCATAGTAACGTCCAGACTTTCTGGAATAGCAATGGGTAAGCCGTGCTTTCCCCTGATTTACCAGTTGCTTTGCCAGTTCCTCCGTCATCTGCTTTCCCAGTGTCTGAAAGAACCTGTTTTCCTTCCAGAGCGCAAATTTACAGCTCTTATCCCTGCAAAACCATCCTTTTGCCGTTTCGCAGACATCACTGCCGCAGACGGGACAGGAACCAATGACCTTGCGTTCCGGCTGCATCAGCACATCGGCTCCTTTTACAGCCTCGTAGGTTTTAACAAGTCCGCTGACCATGCTGCTGATTTCGCCCATAAAGGCATCGCTGTCATACTCGCCGTGTTCTATTTTCAGCAGTTTTTCCTCCCAGTCTGCCGTCATGGATGGGGACTGAATCTGTTCCGGCACCACCGTCACCAGCGCATTTCCCTTGTCCGTAGAGCAAAGATATTTCGTTTTCTTATCACCCCTACGCTCGATAAAGCCTTTCTGCACCAGTTTTTCGATGATGGCAGCGCGTGTAGCTGGTGTGCCGATGCCTTTTCGCTCTACACCAGCCGGAAATTCATCCGAGCTGGCACTCTCCATCGCTGAAAGCAGAAGATCTTCGGTAAACCTCTTGGGTGGGCTGGTCTTGCCTTCTTTCAGATCGACACCGGCAAGTTCCAATGTCATGCCTTCCGAAAGCTCCGGAAGATCACCCGCCTCCGCATTCTTCTCAGCATCTTCAACCGGCTTTCCTGCATATTGCCTCCAGCCCATATCCGTGACTGTTTTACCTTTCGTGCGGAACTTCTGACCGGCACACTCCGCTTCTACTATGGTTTCTGCATAGTGGCAGGGTGTTCCGACCGCACAAATCAGCCGCACCGCCAGCAGAGTAAGAATCGCTTGTTCTCCACTGGGAAGCGAGGAAATGTCATAACCCGCCGCTGTTTTTGTAGGGATAATGGCATGGTGATCGGTGACTTTCTTAGAATTGATGACCTGCGCTGCATTCACCGGTGCCGGTACATCCGCCTGAATCTGAAAGCTCTGCTGGATCACAGAAACAAGTTCCGGCACCAGCGGTGCCATATCATCCGTCAGATACCGGCTGTCGGTACGGGGATATGTCACGAGTTTCTTCTCGTACAGAGCCTGTGTGTAATCCAGGGTCTGCTGGGCAGTGAATCCCAACTGCCGGTTTGCTTCTCTCTGAAGCGATGTCAGATCAAACAAGGCCGGGGGCTTCTCTGATTTTTCTTTCTGCTCTACCTTGGTAATGATGGCACTTCCTGCCTGGCAACACTCTGCCACCAGTTTTTCTGCTTCTGCTTTTTCTTTCATTCGCTCACCGCCCGCTTGAAAATCCCGAAATTTTAATTCTGCCGAGTAGAACGGCTCCGGCTTGAACGCCCGGATTGCTGCATCTCGCATAACCACCATCGCAAGCGTTGGTGTCATCACGCGCCCCACATTCAGGGTCTGCCCATACAGACATGAAAAAAGCCGGGTGGCGTTGATTCCGACAATCCAGTCGGCTCGCTCCCGGCATAAAGCCGCCTCATATAAGGCATCATATTCTGTTCCCGGTCTGAGCTTCTGAAAGCCTTCCCGGATAGCACTGTCCTCCATTGATGAAATCCAAAGCCGTTCCACCGGCTTTTTGCAGCCGCACTGATGGTAAACCAGTCGGAAAATCAGTTCGCCCTCACGCCCTGCATCGGTTGCACAGATCAGACTCTCCACATCTTTCCGCTGCATGAGCTTTTTCAGGATTCCGAACTGCTTTTTCGTGCTGGCGGACACCTGATACTGCCAATGTTCCGGCAAAATCGGAAGATCATCATACTTCCACTTTGCATACTTTTCATCATAGGCTTCCGGCTGGGAAAGTTCCACCAGATGCCCCACACACCAACTGACAAGGTAGCCATTGCCCTCCATATAACCGTCCCCGCGCTGATCTGCCCCGATCACTTTCGAGAGACTCATGGCAACCGAGGGCTTTTCCGCTAATACAAGCTTCATTCGATACTGCTCCTTTCGCAAAAAATTAGCAGCCAGGCACCGAAGCGCATGACTGCTATGTAAAAGGGACGGCTTCTCAGCCGCCCCACCGGTCAACGCTGCGTTAATCAGACAGGTTCATCGTCCGATTC
>ERZ1026970.377-NODE-377-length-15645-cov-6.592559_pt1 | contig 15645 bp, 11 predicted proteins | sample MGYA00519563_ERZ1026970 | MGnify/ENA primary metagenome ERZ1026970 (study PRJEB26926, sample SAMN06164665) | human gut metagenome | biome: ENVO:00009003; feature: ENVO:2100002; material: ENVO:00002003 | host: Homo sapiens | place: USA | collected 2012 ... | reverse complement strand
GCTGCCGGAGCGGTGCTTAAGCCGCAAGGCGGGAATTGTGCGGTGTTGCCTAAAGAATACTGTTTGCACAGCGGCAACAAAAGCGGCGTTAAAATGTGATAACAAAGAGCAAAATGCGGAATAAAAAGCAAGCCTACTAGGTGTGATAAGTTTCCTGGAACGGTTGCACTGAATACGCGAAAATGATATACTATCATAGTAATAAAAAATAGGCTGGGTGTGTACCAAACTGTCCGGCGGTTGAAATGCTGGTTGGACGGACAGTTTTTGCGGGACTGCAAGCAGGGTTCCGCTGCAGGCTTACGGGAGTGAAAAATATGAAAGTTGTAATTCTTGCCGGCGGCTATGGCACGCGCATTTCGGAAGAAAGTAAGTTCAAGCCAAAACCGATGATCGAAATCGGCGGTATGCCCATTTTGTGGCATATCATGAAAGAGTATTCTTACTATGGCTTCAATGATTTTGTGATCTGCGCCGGGTACAAGCAGCATATGATCAAGGAGTGGTTTGCGGATTATTTCCTGCATACCAGCGATGTGACCTTTGACTTCACCCAGGGCAACGAGATGATCGTGCATGACCAGCACGCCGAGCCGTGGCGCGTGACGGTGGTGGATACCGGCCTGAACACGATGACGGGCGGCCGCATCAAGCGGGTGCAGAAATATATCGGCAACGAAACCTTTATGATGACCTATGGTGATGGCGTCTGCGATGTGAACATTGCCGAACTGGTCAAGTTCCATAAGCAGCATGGCAAGCTGGCAACCCTGACCGCCGTGGTGCAGGAACAGCAGAAAGGCGTGCTGGATATCGGCCAGGACAATTCGGTTCATGCGTTCCGTGAAAAAAGCGTCAACGATGGGGCTATCATCAATGCGGGCTATATGGTGCTGGAACCGGAAGTGTTTGATACCATCAGCGGCGATGATACCATTTTTGAGCAGGCCCCGCTGCGCGAGCTGGCAGCCAAAGGCCAGCTGATGAGCTATGTGCACCGCGGATTCTGGCAGTGCATGGATACCGAGCGCGAAAAAAGTATGCTGGAAAAAATGTGGGCGTCCGGCTGTGCGCCCTGGGAAGTGTGGAACCAACAATGAACTTGGAATTTTACCGCGGCAAACGCGTGTTTGTAACCGGGCATACCGGTTTTAAGGGCAGCTGGCTCTGCCGCATGCTGGTGGGTGCCGGTGCAGTGGTAACGGGCTACAGTTTGCAGCCGCCCACAACCCCCAACCTCTTCTCTCTGGCAGGGCTGGAAGGCAAAATGACCAGCGTGATCGGCGACATCCGCGATTTTGCCAGCCTGAAAGCGGCCTTTGATGCCGCTCGGCCGGAAATTGTGCTGCACCTGGCGGCCCAGCCCATTGTGCGGGACAGCTACAAGGACCCGCGCTATACCTATGAAACCAATGTGATGGGCACCGTGAACCTGTTGGAATGCGTGCGCACCGCCCAAACTCCGCCGCGCTCTGTGCTGAACGTAACAACGGATAAGGTGTACCAGAATAATGAATGGTGCTGGGGCTACCGCGAAAACGAACCGTTGGACGGCTTCGACCCCTACTCCAACAGCAAAAGCTGCTCGGAGCTGGTGACCCACAGCTATAAAAACAGCTTTTTTGCGGATGGCAGCGTGGCCATCTCCACCGCCCGAGCAGGTAATGTGATTGGCGGCGGCGATTTTGCCAATGACCGCATCATCCCGGACTGCGTGCGCGCGATGGCAAAAGGGGAGAGCATCGGTGTGCGCAACCCGTATTCCACCCGCCCATACCAGCATGTGCTGGAACCGCTGGCGGCGTACCTGCTGATCGCCCAGCGCCAGTATGAGGATAACCGGTACGCCGGCTATTATAACGTCGGCCCGGATGACTGCGACTGTGTGACGACCGGCACCCTGGTAGACCTGTTCTGCCAGGCGTGGGGCGATGGTGCTGCATGGGAAAACCGCGCTGAGGCAAACGCCCCGCATGAAGCAAACTTTTTGAAGTTGGATTGCAGCAAATTGAAATCTACCTTCGGCTGGAAACCGCGCTGGCATATGGCAGAATGTATGCAAAAGACCGTTGCGTTCAGCAAGGTATGGCTTTCCGGCGGGGATATCCCGGCGGAGATGGACAAAGAGATCAAGGAATTTTTGAGTGAGTAAGGGAGCAGACGATGGCAAATTGGAGCAATGAGGCCGAAGCCCGCGAGCAGATCAAGGCGCTGGTGGCAGAATATTACCATGACTTTAAGGAGAAAAAGGCGGATTTCAAGCCCGGCGACCGCGTTACTTATGCATCCCGCGTGTTTGATGAAAAAGAAATGTGCGCCCTGACCGATGCAACGCTGGATTTCTGGCTGACCACCGGCCGCTTTGCGGATGAATTTGAAAAAGAGTTTGCCAAGTGGATCGGCGTAAAGTTCGCCAACCTGGTCAACTCCGGCTCCTCCGCCAACCTGATTGCCTTTATGGCGCTCACCGCCCCGGAACTGGGCGACCGCCAGATCAAAAAGGGCGATGAGGTCATCACTGTGGCATGTGGGTTCCCCACCACTGTCACCCCGGCGCTGCAGTATGGCGCTGTGCCGGTGTTTGTGGATGTGACCGTGCCGCAGTACAACATTGATGTGACCAAGCTGGAAGCTGCCCTTTCCCCCAAGACCAAGGCAGTCATGATCGCCCATACCCTGGGCAACCCGTTTGACCTGTCCGCCGTCAAAGCCTTCTGCGATGCCCATAACCTCTGGCTGGTGGAGGATAACTGCGATGCCCTGGGCACCCAGTACACCATCAACGGCGAAACCCGCTTTACCGGAACCTGGGGCGATATCGGCACCTCCAGCTTCTACCCGCCGCACCACATGACGATGGGCGAGGGCGGCTGCGTGTATACAAACAGCCCGCTGCTGAACCGCCTGATCAAGAGCTACCGCGACTGGGGCCGCGACTGCATCTGCCCGTCCGGCCATGATAACTTCTGCGGCCACCGCTTTGACGGTCAGTATGGCGAACTGCCCGCAGGCTATGACCACAAGTACGTTTACAGCCACTTTGGCTATAACCTGAAAGTGACCGATATGCAGGCCGCCATCGGCTGCGAACAGCTGAAAAAGTTTCCCAGCTTTATCGAGCGCCGCCGCCATAACTGGGACCGCCTGCGCGCAGCCCTGGAACCGGCCGCCGATAAGCTGATCCTGCCGGAACCGGCCGCCAACAGCCGCCCGTCCTGGTTCGGCTTCCTGATTTCGGTCAAGCCGGAATCCGGCCTGGACCGCAACGCCGTGACCCGCTATATTGAGAACCACAACGTCCAGACCCGCCTGCTGTTCAGCGGCAACCTGATCAAGCACCCCTGCTTTGACCAGATCCGCGGCACCGACGCCTACCGCGTGGCAGGGGAGCTGACCAACACTGACTTTATCATGAACAACACCTTCTGGGTCGGCGTGTACCCCGGCATGACCGATGAGATGATCGACTATATGGCACAGGTGATCCTTGAGGCTGTGAAGGAGTAAACATGCAGAAACTGAACGTGCTTTACCAAAGCAATGATACCTTTGCACCGTATCTGGGAACCTCGCTTCAATCCCTGCTGGCAAACAATACGGCGCTGGAAGAGTTGAATGTTTACCTAGTCAACATTGATATCAGCCAGGAAAACATTGAAAAGTTGAAAAAACAGTGCGAAAGCTTTAACCGGAAGCTGATTCTGATTGATGCAGCAAAGATCCGGCGTAAAATCAAGGAATCGGGGATGCCGGAATATCAGGGATTCCGTAAAAATAATATGTCCCTGATGAAGATTTTTGCAATTGATGATATCCCGGAAGAAACTGTGCTGTACATTGACTGCGATACAATTATTGCTGGCTCACTGGCGGGCCTGTGCGCAGTAAACATGCAGGGCCGGCCGATCGGCATGGTGGCAGATTCCATCATCTCCAACGAATATAAGCTGGACATCGGAATGAAAGAAAGCGCCTATTATTACAATTCCGGCATTATTCTGTTTGATGCGGAACAGTGGAAAGCACAGCACTGCATTGAAAAAATTGTTGCCTTTGCCCAGCAGGGGCGCGTGTTCGGTACGGTGGATCAGGATTATCTGAACGTCGTGCTGGAAGATAACGTTTATACACTGCCGCTTCAGTATAACGTGCAGTGCATTCACTTTTTGTGCAGCGCCAAGGGGTATGCAAATTGCTTTAAGAATGTTGCCCCCTATTATGGCTTTGATGAAATTCAGGAAGCATGCGAACACCCGACCATTGCACATTATGAGAAATTTGCAAGTATGTCCCCCTGGCACAAAAATTCTGTGAACCCCTGCACCAAAATGTTTGACAGCTACCTGAAGCAGTCCCCTTGGAGCAATTACGAAAAGCAGGAGTGCAAAGCAAACGCGTTCCAGTTCCAGGTGGAAAAAATGCTTTACCGCTGCCTGCCGCACGATGTTTTTGTGCATGTATTCAAAATCGCATCGGACCGCATGCTGCTGAACTCCAGCAGACAGGCGGCAAAACTGGGCAAGGCATAATAAAATAACCGGTCTAAAGTATTAAAAAGATAAGGATTGATTTCATGAAGCAGAACGCAGTATGGGGGCAGCTTGCGCTTGTTGCGGGGATTCTGACGGCCTTTTGCATGACGGCACTGTTTACCACCTGCAATACCAATGTAAGGAATGCCCCCTATATTGCCGTCAGCGTGATGTTTGCAATCCTGTGCGCAGTAATGCTGGGGCTGGCTGTATGGAACAGACTGAAACAAGGCAAAGGCAAACTTGCCCTGCCGATCGATAAAGCCTTTTTGCTGGTGGCAATCGTTTTTATTGTCATACGTTTGGCGCAGTTTGATACTCTGCCGCGCTGGGACTCTGAAACATACTTTGCGGCCCTGCGCAAAGCCTGCGAAAATTATGAGTATGATTTTCCATCACTTATCAATAACTTTTTCCTTGCAGGGCATGTCAGCCTGGGGTATGCGCTGTTCTTGGCCATGGGGTATTTTATCTGGCCGAATGCGGCACAGGGCGTTTATGCTGTAAACCTGCTTCTGTCGTTTGCGGGCTTCTGCTGCACCTGGGGGATACTCCGCCATGCGGTAAAGCGTAAAACATCGTTGCAGCTGCTGCTTGCAGCATTCCTGATTTGGTGCATGCCGCTTACCCTGGGGACCTTTTCCGGTATAAGTCTGGATTATGGCATTATGCTCTTTTTGGTATTCCTGCTGTACAGCCATATCAAACAGCAATATCTGCTGATGCTTTTTTGGGCACTGGCGCTGGCAACCACAAAGGAAACAGGGGTCATCTGCCTTGCGGGCTACGGTGTGATGTGTGTGCTGCAAAAATTCCTGCACCAGCACGGCAGCTTCCGTGATAGGGGACTGGCACTGTTGAAAGAAAAAGCCATGTGGATATTGCTGGGCAGCGGTGGAGCCTTTTTGCTGATGCGTGCCCTGCAGCTCCTTTTTGGTAAATCCAGTTGGGGCACAGGCATCAGCAAGAGCGGGCTGCACAACGTATTCAAATGGCAGTGGGACTATGTTTTGCTGAAACTGCAAACTTTTTTCCTGCTGAACTTTTATTGGGTATTGGCACTTCTGATATTGTACTGCGTGTTGGCAGCTGCTTTTGGCAAAAAGCAAAGGCTGCGCTACCTGTTGCTGAAAAACGAGGAAATTTGCTGCGCAATCGGGGCTGCGGCTGCATTTATTGTTTTTAGCTGTATTTATCTGACATATAATAACCCGCGTTACAATGTTGTTGTTGAATACATTTTGGCGCTTGTCTGCGTAATTTTTGTTATGTGGACCATAACAGAGCAAACGGTATGCAACCTTGTGATAGGGCAGCTGTGCGTTATGATGCTGGTTCAGTCGTACTACACAGTAGACCCTGTTACCAAGGCTGTGTTCCCGAAGGTAAACACAGAATCAGCATTTCCGATGGTGACAACCGGTTGGTCCGGCTATCCTTCGCTGCAGGCAGATATTACGGTTTACAACAATCAATATACCTACCTGGATAAGGCATATGATAAAATACTCTCCAATATCGGCTATGATGAAAACACCGTGCTGATTATGTGGGGATCGTATGAAAAGGGAACGCGGGCCGCTGCGATCCGGGGCATCCGGGACACCTATTATTGGGACAAAAAGCAGCATAAGCGCGTGATGGAAGAAAGCAAAAACACCTGCGAAATCAAAGTGCTGTACCAGACAGACTTTAAGGAGCTGCTGCAACAAGGTAACATCCCGCAGCGGGCGGTACTGATCTGTACCCCGCATGTTCTGGATAATGAATGGAAAGCTACATCGGAATTGTGGCAGTACTATTCCTTTGATTCGCGCCATGTTGTGTCGGTAGGAGAATCTGGGTCGGTGATTTATTATAGACTGTACCGGGAAGAGTAAAAATGGAAAGGGATAACCTTGATGAGCCAATACCCTGAATTTGCATTTGTGATTCTGCATTATATGGCAAAGCAGGAGACCATAGACTGCGTTGCGTCTATCCTGAAAAAAACAAAAGCGGAGCCGATGAAGGTTTCTATCGTGATTGTGGATAACGCATCCGCAAATGGAACCGGGCGCGAATTGCAGCAACTATACCAGGGGGCAGAAAACATTTATGTGATCCTGAACCCGGAAAACCTGGGCTTTGCACGGGGTAATAATGTCGGATTTGAATTTGCAAAAAAAACACTCAACAGTGATTTCATCTGCCTGATCAACAACGATACCCTTTTAACGCAGGATGACTTTTTGTCCAGGATCTGTGCAGATTATCAGCAACACCATTTTGCCGTGCTGGGGCCGCAAATCTTATCAAAAGATCAAAAAGTAATATCGCTGATGGAACCAATCGCCCCCCGGGCGGTATATATTGTGCACCGCTGGCTGATCCAGTGCCAGCTGGTGCTGTGCCGATTTATCCCTGGCTTTTTTGATGCTGTGGATGCAGTCAAAAACTGCGTTAGTAAGCTCCGAAAACCTAAAAAGCAGGCACCTACAGCGGGTGAAAGTAAATTGCAGCTACAAAAAGATATTATGCTGCGTGGGTGCTTTTGGATATTCTCGCCAGATTATGTAGAACGTTTTGACGGCCTGGACGATAGGACCTTCCTTTACCGGGAGGAACAGCTGCTGTTTATCCGTTTGAAAAAGAACGGACTGCACACCTATTATGATCCGGAACTGAAGATTATCCACCTGGAAGATGCAGCAACCAACGCGGTGGCAAAAACGGAGTTTAAAAAGCGCGTTTTTACCCTTCAGAATGAAGTTAAATCCATGAAAATCCTGATTGATGCCTTGAAAGACTACCAGGGGTGAAAGAAATAGGAAAGAACAGGACTTAAGTTACATGACAACGGCCAAAAAGCTTTCTACAAAAAAAAATCTGGTTCTGAATGCAATCAAAACGCTGACAACGATTCTTTTTCCGTTGATTTCGCTACCGTATGCCACACGGGTACTGGGCAAAGGCGGGCTGGGGGACGTTACCTATGCTGAATCAATCGTCAGTTATTTTGCATTGTTTGCTGCGCTTGGAATTGTTGCTTATGGCACAAGAGAGCTTGCTAAAAAGCGGCAGGATGCACAACAGACGAATCAGCTGATCAGCGAGCTGATGCTCATCAACGTGGTCACGGCATTGATTGCCTATGCAGCGCTGGCAGTATTTATTCAGCTGCCATCCTTCAACACTTATGCGGTGCTGCTTTGGGTGCAAAGCAGTATTATCCTGTGCAATGCCCTGGGGGCAGAGTGGTACTTTACCGCCACAGAAAATTACCTGTATATTACCGTCCGCGCAGTGATTTTTCAGGTTCTGGCATTGATTATGCTGTTTTGCTTTGTAAAAACGGAACAGGATGTTATATTTTACGCAGCGGTTAATGTCTTTGCAACGGCAGGTTCTGGTATTATAAACTTTTTTTATCTTTGCAGGCATGTCCAGTTCCAACCACTCAAGTCGCTGCACCTGAAACAGCACATCAAACCAATCCTGATTATTTTCAGCACCAACCTTGCATCAACGATTTACCTCAACCTGGATACCGTAATGCTAGGCTATATGATCAACACGCAGGAAGTTGGGCTTTATACCGTGGCGGTGCGCATTGTGCGTGCGATCTCTATGCTGTTTGCCTGCATTTCAACAGTCATTCTCCCGCGCGTTACCTATTACCTTGGCCAAGGGCAGAAAGATAAATTTGATGCGTTGATTTATAAAACGCTGAACTTTATTCTGCTGCTTGCAATCCCCAGCGGTCTTGGGCTGATCAGCATCAGTGAACCGCTTGTAACATGGTTTGGCGGCAGCGGTTTTACCCAGGCTTACAGGATCGTGAGTGTTCTTGCGTTCAGCGTTATCTTCTCGGCATTGAACCGCGTTTTTGCCTGGCAGATTCTGGTTCCGTATAACCGCGAAAAAGAAGTGTTTTATTCTACCGCAGCGGGGGCGGTGGTCAACTTTGTGTTAAATCTGTTCTTCATCAGCAGATGGGGGGCAGTGGGCGCTGCGGCAACAACGGTAATTTCGGAATTTGTGGTTTTCCTTATGTGCACGTTCCAATGCCGCAATGTGATTTCCTACCGTGTGGTGTATCGCTATTTGTGGCAGTACCTCCTGGTGGCAGCGCTGGCAGTGCCAATCGCAGGAAAAGTTGTGCAAAGTCTGGCTGTTTCCGCGTTTGCTGGCATGGTTGTTCAAATTGTGATTTGCGTACTTTTGTACGGGGGCGGTTTGCTGTTGCTTAAAAACCCGCTGATGAAAGAATGCGTTTCTCTTGTTACAAGCAAAATAAGCAGAGATAAACAGTAAGGCGTGGGACGGAAAGGGGTAAAATTAAAATGAAACAGCGTCTGGCCGATTATGTGGCCGATTTTCTTGCGGCGCACGGCGTTACGGATGTGTTCAGCGTGGTGGGCGGCGGAGCCATGCATCTGAATGATGCACTGGGCCACCACCCGGCGCTGCATGTTACCTATAACCATCACGAGCAGGCAAGCGCCATTGCGGCGGAAGCATACGCCCGCATTGATAACAAAATTGCCGCCCTGTGCGTTACCACCGGCCCCGGCGGCACCAACGCCCTGACCGGTGTGGTGGGCGGCTGGCTGGATTCTATCCCTATGTTTGTAATCTCCGGCCAGGTTCGGTACGATACCACGGCCCGCTATGCCGCGCAGTTTACCGATGGCCTGCCCCTGCGCGCGGTGGGCGACCAGGAATACGATATCACCAAATCTGTTGCCCCCATGACCAAATACGCCACCATGCTGGAAGACCCGAACCAGATCCGCTATGTGCTGGAAAAAGCCTGGCACCTGGCAACCACCGGCCGCCCCGGCCCGGTGTGGATCGATATTCCGGTCAACTATCAGGGCGGCTACATTGAAACCGACAGCCTGCCCGGCTATGACCCGGCGCAGGACGATGCCCGGCTGCCGCCCCCGGTGGACGATGCCACCGTGCAGATGGTGCTGGAAAAGATCCGCAACGCCAAGCGCCCGGTGTTCCACGCCGGATACGGCATCCGGCTTTCCGGCGGGTACGCGGCGTTCCGCGCCGTGGCGGAAAAGCTGAACATCCCCATTGTGACCTACTGGAACGCCGTGGACCTGATCGAGGACGAAAACCCGCTTTACTGCGGTCGTGCCGGCAATATGGGCGACCGCCCTGGCAACTGGGCCATCCAGAACGCAGACCTGATTCTGGCTGTGGGCACCCGCATTTCCATCCGCCAGGTGGGCTATAACTGGAAAACCTGGGCCCGCGCGGCGGAAGTCATCATGGTGGATATTGACCGCGCCGAGATGAAAAAGCACACCCTGCATGTGGAGCACCCCGTGTGGGCGGATGCCAAGGACTTTCTGCAAAAGCTGGATGCCGCCGCAGCGTCGCTGACCCCTGTCAGCCAGGCAGCGGACTGGCTGGCAACCTGCCAGCGATGGAAAAAAGATTACCCCGCCGTGCTGCCGCGCCAGTGGGAAGAAAACGGCACCACCGCCAATGTGTACGCCTTTGTGCGCTACCTCAGTTCCCGCCTGCCGGAAAACAGCCTGACCGCAGTTTCCAACGGCGCCTGCTGCGTGGTGGGCAATCAGGCGTATGTCATCCAAAAAGGCAGCCGCATGGCCAACAACAGCGCCATTGCCAGCATGGGTTACGGCCTGCCCGCCGCCATTGGCACTTGCATTGCAGGCGGCCGCCGTACCACCATCTGCCTGGAAGGCGATGGCTCTATCATGATGAACCTGCAGGAATTGCAGACCATCCTGACAAATAAGCTGCCGATCAAGATTTTCCTCATCAACAATAACGGCTACCACTCCATCCGCCTGACCCAGAACAACCTGTTCAAAGACCATTGCAAGATCGGCATTGGGCCGGAGAGCGGGGATCTGTCCTTCCCGGAGTTCCGCAAAATTGCCGAAGCGTTCGGCTACCCGTATTCCTGCGCACATTCCAACGCTGAGATGAAACAGGTGGTGGATGCTGCCCTTGCCGCAGAAGGCCCGACTTTCTGCGAGATCTTTACCGATACCCAGCAGGTCTGGGAGCCGAAGAGCGCCACCAAGCGCCTGCCGGACGGCACACTGGTCAGCCCGCCGCTGGAGGACCTGGCACCGTTCCTGCCGCGGGAAGAGCTGGAAAAGCAGATGTTTATCCCCATGGTGCCGGAGCAGTGAGTGATGATAGAACGTAACATTAAAACCGTAATCGTAACCGGCCCCACCGGGGCCGTGGGCGCAGCATTGTGCAGCCGGCTGCTGCAGGCCGGGTGTACCGTGGTGGCGGTCTGCCGCCCCGGCAGCCCGCGGGCCGTAGCGCTGCCCAAGGATGCAAACCTGTATGTAGTTGCCTGCGATGCCGCCAACCTGGCGGATTTGCCGCAGTGCATGGCCGCAGCCGGGCTGCCCATGCAGGCGGATGCCTTTTTCCACCTGGCGTGGGCGCACACCATTGGCGCAGGCCGCAATGATATGCCGGCTCAGATTGAGAATATCCGCTATACCATTGATGCCGTGCGCACCGCGGCGGCAATGGGCTGCCGTGTGTTTGTTGGTGCCGGCAGCCAGGCAGAGTATGGCCGTGTGGACGGTGTTTTGCGGGCCGATACCCCCACAAACCCCGAAAGCGGGTACGGCATGGCCAAGCTGTGTGCAGGCCAGATGAGCCGTACCGAGGCCGCCGCCCTGGGCATGGACCATGTGTGGGCGCGTATCCTTTCGGTTTACGGCCCGCATGACGGCCCCAACACGATGATCTCCGCCACCATCCAAAAACTGCTGGCCGGGCAGTGCCCGGACCTGACGGCAGGGGAGCAGAAGTGGGATTATCTTTACTCCGCCGATGCTGCGGATGCACTGTACCGCATGGCCTGCCATGGCCGCAGCGGTGCCGTGTACCCGGTGGGCAGCGGCACCGCCCGCCCCCTGCGGGAATATATTGAGACCCTGCGTGATGCCATCGACCTGGCCCTGCCGCTTGGCCTGGGCAAAATCCCTTACGGGCCGCAGCAGGTCATGTTTTTGCAGGCGGATATCACTCAGCTTGCGGCGGATACCGGCTTTGCGCCGCGCACCGCCTTTGCCGATGGCATCCGCGCTACCATTGCGTGGGCAAAAACGCAAAAGCAAACCAATTAAGCTAATAAGGAATAACTCCGTCCGTGCGGGCAGGACCCGCATGGACGAACAGGAGCCAGACAGTATTTATGCAGTTGACCTACCAAAAGTTAAAGCCGTTTGCCTTATCCTATCTCACCGCGCCGCTGGCGGTGTTTTTTGCGGGGTATCTCCGCGCGCCGTTTGCCGTTGCGGGCCTGGCCGTGCTGGCCTTTGCCTGGTGGTATGCCGTGTGCAAAACGCCGCAGGTTAAGCAAGTGGGGCAAGAAGAGCAGGGCATTACGCTTTCGGTGCCAAAGCTGGTGCTGCTGTTTGCCCTGATGCTGTTGTGGGGCTACCTGGGCGGTCAGACGGGCTTTTTTTACCAGAACTCGGACTGGGGTTACCGCAACGCCATTTACCGGGATCTGATCACAAACAGCTGGCCGGTGTATTACCCGCAAAAGGATATGGCGCTGGTGTATTATATCGGGCACTGGCTGGTCCCGGCGGCGCTGACCAAACCGGTATACGCCCTGTTTGGGCTGGATGCCGCCTGGATGTTCGCCCGTATGGCCCTTTGGGGGTGGACGGCGCTGGGCACCTATCTGGCGGCGCTGAATTTGTTGGTCTACCTGCGTGCCGATACCGGAAAAAAGCAGGGGATCGGCCTGCTGTTTTTGATTTTCTTCAGCGGCATGGATATTCTGGGCGCGCTGTACAGCAGCCGACTGCCGGACCTGCTGGCCTATGACGCTATGCACCTGGAATGGTGGACGAATGATTTCCAGTTCAGCTCCCTGACGACCTGCCTGTTCTGGGTGTTCAACCAGACAGTGGGGGCATGGCTGGCAACCGTCTGCTTTTTGCAGGAGAAAGACTGCCGCAACTACCTGCTGCTGGGCACGGCCTGCCTGATGTGCGGCCCCTTCCCATTTGTGGGGCTGGTTATTTTTATGGTGGTGCGCGGCATTGTTCTGCTGGCACAGCGTCAAAAAGGCGTGCTGCAATCGGCGTTCTCCCCGGCCAATGTGCTGGTGCTGGTTGTGGTGCTCAGCATTACGGCCAGTTATTTTTTGGCCAATAACGCCTTTGGCTACAGCGTTCTGGGCGAAACTGTCGCCGGGAACCAGGCAGCGCAGCAGACTTTTGGCCAAAACGTTCTGACCAGCCTGCAAAAAGGCATGCTGGTATTTTACCTGCTGGATGCCGGCATCTATCTGCTGCTGCTCTGGCGGCAGAACCGCCGCAGCTGGCTGTTTTATACCTGCGCCGTGTCGCTCTTCATCATTCCGTTCTTTAAGGTGGGACAGGGGTGTGATTTCTGCATGCGGGTGTCCATCCCGGCTATCTTTATCCTGATGACCCTCTGTGCCCGGTACTTTATCGCCTTGGTGGGCACCAAATGGCGGGACGGTACGCTTGCACAGCATGCCGTGACCATTCTGCTGGCGGCAACGCTGCTGATCGGTGCCTGTACCCCGGCCATGGAAATTTACCGCGGCATCTGCCACATTGCCAAAGAGGGGACTTTCTGCCTGGAAAACGAGGAGCCCTACACCCTGGCGGACCGCCCTGTAAGCCTGAACTTTGAAACGCAAAACTGCGAAAATAAATTCTTCTTTACCTATTTTGCAAAATAGTGTATAGTGATAAGGGTCTGCCCGGCTATTGCGGCAGTGGGCCAAAGACTAAACTTAAAGGAATGAAACCTGCATGAGCGAGAAGAAAAAAGTCATCTCTGTTATGATCCCTACCTATAACGAGGAGGAGAACGCCCGCCCCATCTATGAGGCGGTGCGGGATGAGATTCGGAAGGACTGCCCGGATTATGACTATGAGATCCTTTTTATTGATAATAAAAGCCAGGATCGTACCCGCCGGATCATTACGGACATCTGCGCGCAGGACCCCAAGGTCAAAGCCATTTTTAACAGCAAGAACTTTGGTCAGTTCAATAGCCCCTATTACGGTATGATCCATACCACAGGGGACTGCACCATTACCATCTGCGCGGACTTCCAGGACCCGGTGGAGATGATTCCAAAGTTTGTGGCTGAATGGGAAAAAGGCTACAAAATTGTAATCGGCAAAAAGACCACCAGCCAGGAAAACCCTGTCATGTACTTTTTGCGGGACTGTTACTACAAAACCATCAAAAAGATGAGCAATGTGGAAATGATCGAGCAGTTTACCGGGTTTGGCCTGTACGATAAAAGCTTTATCCAGACCCTGCGTGATTTGCACGACCCCACCCCGTTTTTGCGCGGGATTGTGGCGGAGCTTGGCCCCGAGCGCAAGGAAATTGAATACACCCAGCCCAAGCGCCGGGCAGGCAAGACCCACAACAACTGGTACAGCCTGTTTGATGCCGCCATGCTCAGCTTTACCAGCTACACCAAGATTGGGATGCGGATGGCGGAGTTCTTCGGCTTTTTCTGCGCGGCGGTCAGCTTTATCCTGGGGCTTGTGTTCCTGGTGGCAAAGCTGATCCACTGGAATACCTTTGCTGCGGGTTATGCCCCGATGATTATTGCCGTGTTCTTTGTGGGTGGTGTGCAGCTGACCTTTCTGGGATTTTTGGGCGAGTACATCATGGCAATGAACGCCCGTATTATGGACCGCCCCCTGGTGGTGGAAGAAAAGCGGCTGAATTTTGAACCCGAAACGCTGGAAAGTGATACTACCCGCGCCCAGTAAGACCGAGTGGTTATAATAGATTGCGAGTTGACAGTAAAACAATGATTCCTTTTAATATTCCCCCGCAGGTTGGTACAGAGCTGGACTATATGCGCCAGGCCATGGCCAACAATAAGATCTGCGGCGATGGCCCTTTTACCCGCCGCTGTGATGAATGGATGGAACAGCGGTTCCATGCGGGCAAGGTGCTGCTGACCACCAGCGGTACCACCGCGCTGGAAATGGCTGCCCTGCTGTGCGGCATCCAGCCCGGTGATGAGGTGATCCTGCCCAGCTACACATTTTCTTCCACGGCAACGGCCTTTGTTTTAGCTGGGGCCAAGCTGGTGTTTGTGGATATCCGCCCGGACACCATGAACATTGACGAAGCAAAAATTGAACCCGCCATTACCGAAAAAACCAAAGTCATCTGCGTGATGCACTATGCCGGTGTGGCCTGCGATATGGACACCATTATGCAGATTGCGCGCCGCCATAACCTGAAGGTGGTGGAAGATGCCGCCCAGGGCGTGATGGCCAGCTATAAGGGCAGGGCACTGGGCACCATCGGTGATTTTGGCTGCTACTCTTTCCATGAGACGAAGAACTTCTCAATGGGGGAGGGGGGCGCGCTGGTCATCAATGACCCCGAAACCGTGACCAAGGCCGAAATCCTGCGGGAAAAGGGTACCAACCGCGCCAGTTTTCTGCGCGGCCAGGTAGATAAATATACCTGGGTTTCTTATGGCTCCAGCTACCTGCCCAGTGATCTGAATGCCGCTTACCTGTGGGCACAGCTGGAACAGGCCGATACCATCAATGCAGACCGTACCCAAAGCTGGGATTATTACGCACAGGAGCTGGCACCGCTGGCTGAAGCAGGCCTATTGGAGCTGCCCACCGTGCCGGAAGGCTGTGTGCATAACGGGCATTTGTTCTATGTCAAGCTGCGGGACCTGGAACAGCGCACCGAGTTCATTGCTTATTTGAAAGCCCACGGTGTGGCATCGTCTTTCCATTATGTGCCGCTGCACAGCGCCCCGGCGGGCATCCAATACGGCCGCTTTGCCGGTGTGGATGAATACACCACAAAGGAAAGCAACCGCCTGACCCGCCTGCCGCTGTACTATGGTCTGACCGAAGCCGACCGCGCAGCCGTGGTGCAGGTGGTCAAAGACTTTTTTGCACAGAAATAACATGCCCAGTGCATGAAATCAGCAATATAACAAAAATCCGTATCCCGAATGCCAAGCAGGGCAGGAGGATACGGATTTTTCTGTTTGTTCTTTTAAAATTAAGGCAACACCGCACAATTCCCGCCTTGCGGCTTAAGCACCGCTCCGGCAGCT